>OCVV010000950.1_pt1 | contig 133290 bp, 214 predicted proteins | sample 1539721 | NCBI WGS metagenome assembly OCVV01 (sample SAMN02144230, study PRJEB22623) | gut metagenome | biome: sheep rumen | host: Ovis aries | place: New Zealand
GTGTCTGGCGATATACTTATTGAAAAAAGGTACGGTGCTATAAACGCAAATTCAACTTTTGCAGTTGCAGTACCTGTTAAGTCTGGCCAAGAATACAAAATTGTCTGCACTCGATGCACTCTCAATTGGGTGAGAATCTATTATTAAATAGCAAGATTGGTGCTATCAGTACTACAAGTAAAAGTACTAATACATCTGTGTCGTCAACCAGCTACGCTACTGTCTGTACATTAAGTTTGCCTGCGGGAGTTTACCTTCTGACAGGTCATGTGCGATGGGCATCAATTCCTGCAGGCAGACTCAGTATGAGTGTCGGAACTGGTGCACAGCCAGGCTCAGAAAAAGATGGTGTTCAAGCACACTATTCTGACACCGCCGCAAGCCGTAATCTTGGTATGCAGACGTCAGCGGTTGTGACTCTATCCGCCACTTCAAATGTGTATCTGTCTGTTTATTCAGACAGTAATGCGACAGTCAGCCATGGAATCCTTAACGCGTTAAGATTAAAGTAATATCCATATTTAATGTATCAGCCACTTCTGGGGTATAGTTATCCCGGAGGTGATTTTTATGCAGGAAGAGCTCATCAACAGCATCGTGATAGCTATGTCAGAAGACCTGACCGGTGACCAGTAATATTGTGAATTATTGGTAGGTAGATAAGCAGTTTATCTTTATCTGTCATAATTCATTTATCAATATTTTACAATTAAAATAAATCAATTAAAAAAATAAAAAGGCATATTATATATAACTAATTATATATAATATGCCTTTATTTTTTTATTTTATAACTAATATTGATAATCAATATAAATATTATCATCTATATTATTTAAAAAATAAATAGATGTAATTTTTACATCCTATAATTCCAATATTCCTGTTTTACCTATTTGAAAAATCCTGCTTTTTTTTTGCTTTCCATCATATAAAGAAACTTTAATTGGAAAACAAAAAGAATCTGCTGCTTGAAAATTCTAACTAAAATTTAATGGATAATCAAAATTTACTGGATAATGAATTCCTATTTTAGAAATATAATTCATTTTATTATTAGTTTGTTCTGTTTTTATTTTTTCAAAAATATTCTAATTTGCTTGAAAAGGACCTGATATTTGACCAAAAAATCCATTAAAAGCCATTTATTATCACCTCTTATTACTATCCAATAAACTAAAGATCTACTCCTGAAATAAATACATCCACAAGAGCCCCTTCTGTCAAATCTTCATAAATAGCTGAATTTTCTGTCTCAGGAATTCTTATCATAAAATTCAAACCAATCAAATTTTTTTCAACTGATATTAATGACAAATAATTTTCACCAAAAGAGATTTGAGCTTGATTTGTTCTTAATGTTGTAATTAAATTATCACATCCTAAAAGATTAATTGTTTTATCTGCTATTAAAGAAGTCGCGGATGTGGTAAAATTTAAATATTTTACAGTTTGAGTACCTATTCCCTCTTCTTCTTCTATTGAAACAACGATTTGACCAATTCCGCTCCAATTTAATCCATAAACAGGCTAATCAAAAATAAGATTTGCCGCAACGCTTCCCGCATCAACAGCTTCTTCAGAATCAGAATACAAAATCATTAAATGATTATCTTCATTAATACTTACAGAATCTATGGATCTAAGAGTTCCTAAAACACTAGTAGTATTATCATTATATTCTACCGTAACATCTCCAGTATCATCATTCATTGTCATATCTTGAACCCAACGAATTTTATTAACCATTTCCTATGTTTCACCAGTATTATAAACAATGGTTAAAGTTCCATCTGCTGATAAATCTATTGATTTTATCCATCTAATTGGGTGTTCTTCTAAAGTTTGAGGGCTTCCCGCATTATAATTAATAGTAAGAACTCCTGTATCACTAATCTAAGTTGAAGTTATCCATTTTAATGAATTTTCCATTGTAATATTATAAGTGTTTCCATCATTTAAAATACAATGTAAACCGCCATTCTTATTAACTCCAATAGATTCTACCCAATTTATATGATTATTTGGATTTAATATTTTAGAAGTATTATCATTGTAGGTTACTTGTAACTAACCTTTTTTTGTTAAAATTAAATTTTTAATCCATCTAAAATCAGAAAGAGGTGTTTCTTTAGAATCTCCATCTATTGGATTTACCCAGTTTAAATATAAAAATTCTCTATCATCATTTGGACTAACTTTTTTAGTTTCAGCTCCTTTAATCCAATTTATTGGACAAACTTTTTCCTATGTTTCAGAATTTGCGTATTTAAAAGTTAAAGTTCCTTTTGTTTCATCAAAATCAACATCTTTTACCCATTTTAATGAAAATGTTATTGGAGTCTCTTTATTATAATATTTAATAGAAAACTGCCCTGTTTTACTATTTAAATTTATAGATTCAATTTCATTAATTGGAAATTCTTGTGGAATATCGTCATTAGTACATTTTATTAATAATTTTCCATTTTCATGGGAAATATCCTATATAATATTATAATCTCCAAGATATTTTTGAATAACGGTAGGAACTGGATTATCGTAAGAAGTCTAATCATAAATCATAATATGTTTTCCTTCTGTTCCAACATATGCCTGTCCATCCGTAGTTATTAAATCTCTATCTTCATTTTCATCATATTTTTTTATTTTTAAATTAGATAAAGAAGTTCCTTTAATTCCTTCTGGTATTTTTAAAATCCATTTTTTATAAAAAGGATGTCCTTGAGAATCTGTATGCTCAACAACATCAGGATCGCTATGAGCATCTACTTTTTCACTTAATAAATCTATAACTAAATATGGAATTTTAAAACCTATATATGCATTACAGATTTCACTTCCTTCAGTTCTAATAGAGTATGAATTCCACTAAATTTTATCATTATATTCATTTTTATCTTTATCATATCCAGGAATTAAATCATTATCTATTAAAGAAAGGCTCCCCTTTGAATATTTTATTCTTTCAGCAACGGTTTTAGGATCATGTTTTGCCTTCTACTCTTCTATTGTGTCATATTCAGTTAAAGATAAATTTGGTGCTGGTCCCGACGGTCCAACAATTTGACCAATATATTCAGCTCCTCCAAGTTCATCTGTATAATTATAGCCTCTTCTAAAAATTTTTCCATTATCTGGATCATTTTTATTTGTAGTATTAATTAAAATATGTTCATCATAATGAACATCTGTATAAGCTGGCCCTTTTGAAAATTCAGCGACCATATCTGCAATACTTCCAAAAGTTGTAATGATAATAAAAGAATTACCAGGTCGTCCACCATAAAAAGAATACATTTTTAATCCTCTCCTTCATATACATAATCAATTATAAAATAGTCTGTTTCTTTTTTAGGAATAAAACCTAAAAAAACTATCTATACACTATTACTTAATTCATAAATTCCATTTTTACCAATTCTAATCTATTCCCCATTTAGACATATTAATAAAGAAGGAGGACCTTGGATTCCAATTTTAGATAATGATGCTTCTTGAGAATTAAGTTGAAAACTATCAATTGTATTTATTATTTCACTAAAAGTATTAACTTGAATAATAGCAACTCTTCCATTATAAGAAACTCCATTTACTTTTTCTGAAATAGTATAATCTATAATTTCTCTTTGCATCTACCAAATTATCCGATTATAATTAGAATTAGGAGCAATAATTACTTCAAATGAAATATAGTCATCCTAAAGAAGAGAATTTGGAACTCTAAAAGTTTTTATGTATTGCTATTTTACAACGATATCATTTTCAACTCTTTGTAATCTTAAATAAAAAACCTGTTCATGATTGTTGCTTTGATCATTTCTTCTTTTTATTTTAAAATTTAAATAATAATAATGTGCATTTTGAAGAATAGTACCTTCTTCCATATATTTCATTGAATAATTTGCAAATTTAATCTGGTTGCCGCCATAAATATCATTAGACAGTTGTGTAACAATATAATCAAATGTTAAATCAGATAAATTAACATCTTCTTTATAACTTGTCCAACTTTTCTATGTACTTAAAAATTGTCCAAACTAATACATACTTTACCTCCTTTTAACTCCTTTCTAGTGCTTTTGAACAAGATAGGTTCATAGTTCCATTAATATCTAAAGAAAAAGAAATATTTTTTACAATATAATCTCCATATATTCCACTTTCAGAATCTTCTATTGAAATTCTAGTATTAGGTTCTAAATAATAAATAGGTAATGTAGTTAAAGAAACTTGTTCATTATAATCAGTATATTGAAATAACTATCTTTTTATCTAGTCAAAAGCAGATCTGAAACCTTCTCCAACATCTAACATAGAATAAACATTATCATCTACTTGACACCACTATTGTCCTCTATTTATACATTCCTATCTTAATGCTTTTATTTCCGCGGCGTCCATTGAATTATTTATTAAAACTACATTAGGAAACTATGGAGAGAAAATACAATTAATTTTATCATCTACAATAGTTATAGTTCTACGTCCAATATTCTAAACACTAAACTCAGAAGCTGCGGCAGGATAACTAACAAAATCTAAAAAATAATCAACATCACTAGGATGTTTAACTATTTCATTAAAAAATTTTCCATTTTCAATATCATAGATTTTGGGCCACTAATTTTTTAATTCTGCAAAATAATAATTGCTTTCAGTTCCTTTATTTTCATGATATAAACCAGATAAATATAATTCTGTTCTAAAATCTTTTGCAATAATACCTGCCTAAGTAGCATTTTTTTCTTTATAAAGTTGATATGTAGTTTCATCCCAATGATTCTTTTCCATATTCCATTTATAGATTTTATTATTTGTAGTTAAAAAGAAATATTTATTAAAACCACCTTTTTCAGGTAGTTGGTTCCCCTCTTCAGGAATTTTAGCTTTTTTAATATTATCTTCAGGATCTGTATAGAAAAAAACCTTATATCTAGTATTTCCAAAAAATGGTTGATTATCAATAGCTAAATGATATCTAATTGGGATTTCTTGCCCCTACAATCCTTTTCTTTTTCCCCAAATTATAAAGTCATTTTTTATTTGTTGAAATTGAGGAGAATTTGAATAAGATTGAATAATTTCTCCATCTTCAAATGTGTAGACAGATTTTTCATTATAAAAATCTACTAAATAATGCTAAGAAGAAATATTTTTTATAATTTCAGTAGCTTTTGAGGTATTTAAATAATTTTTTATTTCTTGAAATCTAAAATTACCATTAATATCATAAAAATACTAATAATTACCTAAAGTATCTTTAATTTTATCTAAAATAGTTACAACAGTATCTCCCGCATTTCCAATTAACTAACCAGGATAAGTAAAATCTGTTAAAGTATATCCAATATTTTCTCCATAGTTATATTGTGTATAAGAAGTCTTTTGAGGTAAATTTGAAATAGAAGTTGTAAAAAGTTTTGTACCTCCTTGTTCTTCATAATAATATAATGGAGTTGAACCTGTCCATCTCATAACCTGTCTAGCTTGATTGTCTATATCACTAATAATAATTTTCCCTAATTGCTCTCCTCCAAAATGATTAACTAATTCTTGAATTATTTGATATATTGTAGGCTTTGTTATATAAGTGTTACCTTCACTATCAACATCTTCTATTTCATGAAAAATAACAGAAGCAGGTAAAACGCCTCCGCATTCTCCATTCAATAAAGCCATTTTATCATGGAGTGTTAAAGAAATATTAATTCCATTTGTATTATGAGTAATATTAGGAGATATGATAAGATAAGTACCTTGCGGAAACCAAAGAATAGGATAATTAGTATATTTATTTGTAACATTAGTAAATCCTATTGAAATTTTAATTTTTTTATTAATACTTAATAAATTTTTAAGATTGTTTAAAGTTATCTATGAATTATCCAAAATTAAATTAATATTGCACGTTCTTCTCATTGCGGAAGTCCCGTCTAATGAAATATTTCCACTTATAACCTTTCCATGAATCTATTGCATAGGAATTTCATCAAAAGTTAAAACTAAAATTCTGACAAACTGTTCTTTTAATTTGACTTTATCAAAATCTTTTAAAAAAGAAGAATCTTTTAAATAAGGAGCCTAATCAGCTATATATACATTTTTATAATTATTTGATAATTCACTCATTTTATCAATACGCTCCTCTCACTATCTAACAATAATAATCTATTAATCCATCTATTGGACATAAAACATCATGATTATCCATATCAAAAGGATACCATTTTTGATGATAATAAATATAATATTGATTATTAATATAATAAACGCCATTAGGAATAATATTTTCTATTTCCTAAAAATTATTATATATTTCATTTGTTAAAATATATTCATTATCTCTAATATGTCTTATATCTGTTTTTAAAAGATTTTTACTTAATTCTTCCGCTTTTAAAATAGGATACCATTCTCCATAATAATATACATATTTTAAAGAATCATCATTTTTTATTTCTTTAAGCATAAGATCATGAATCTAATTAAGTACTTCTTGTCCCCAATTATCTTCATTTTCAATAGAAACAATCCAGCCCTAATTATCATCTAAGTTTTCAGAAGCAATAAATAATGCTTTAAAACTTTTTACTATTTTATCTGAGTTTTCAGTTGTTCCCTCATTATAAAAATCAATTTTTGGATGACCATCCGAATCAAAAGAATCTACTTCAATTCCATATTTTAATATTCTAAAAACATCTCCATTTTGAAGATTAGATTCCTTTTCTATAATTTCTTGAATACTTTCATAGGTTTTTACATTATCCCAATCAATGTTGTTTTTATTAATTTTTAAACGATTTGATTTTAAAAAATTAATAGAATTTTTACTTTTTATAAGATGTATTCCTTTAAAATATAATCCAAAAATAGTTGCATTATCATCTCTTAATTTCAAATATCCATTTTCTAAAACGTGCCTATTATAATATCCTTGATCATTTGAGTCTTGTACATATAATACTGCTCCAGGAGGCCCTTCTGCGCGAATGCCCATTAAATCTACAAGTCTTTTATAGTATGTACTGTCATTTTCAAAATATTTTACATAAATTAAATTAAATAAAGATTCTTGAGGATTAAAAGTACCATATAATTGACCTACAACGTCTTCATAACTAAATCTTTTAATTAAATAATTAGGATTTTCTGTTTCTTTAATCTATACAGTATAAGTTAAAAGAACGGTTGTTTCTTGCGGAAAACTTAAACTTGTAATTTTAATATTATCTAATTCAAAAAATCCATTATGAATATTCTAGTCTGAAATAGATTTTCTTTCTATTTGAGAAGGAATAAAATAATTTTTATCATTAATGGTAACTATATAACCTAATGCAGTTGAATTTAAATTCTATTCAGAAAAAATTGCATTATCATTTAATGGCTATACTTGTTTAGTTTGTTTATTATAATAAACTGGATATGGCTAAGAATCAATTTCTATTTTTAAATATTTAAGAAAATTTATTTCAATAAGACGATCCTAATCAATATTATTATTATATTTATTTTTTATTAAATCAAATATATTAGTATTATTTGCATAAGTACCTTGAATAACACCAAAAACATCTTTAACAATTTCAACTTGAGTAAGATAATCACCAATAACACTTATATTATATTTATTATAATTAAATAAATTAGCTTCATCAATTTCAACAGCAGTTGCAGTAAAGGAATACAATCTTCTATTTAAACTTTCCATTGGTTGAAAAGATATATTCATTAATTTTATTAAAATATTCCCCTAAGTACTAGACCGAAAAAGTTTAACATCATTTTTATATAAAAAATCATAAACTTTTTCTCTAAATCTTTTTTCATAAATATAATCTTCATATTCAGAAATATGATTTTTTTCATTATACTACTAATATAATGAAAGATTTTCTTTATAAATTTCTTTTTTAGAAGTAAAATTTTTTAATTCTCCACCTTTTTCATCAAATTCATAACCATTTGAAGACTACTCCGCGCTAGGGATATACCAATCAGAGGTATCTACAAAAGAACTAATTAAACCACCAATAGAAAAGGTTCTAAAATAATTATCTGCATTTCTTTTTACATATGGATATTTTCCGCCTATTGTAACCTGTTGAGATTCTGTAACATTATATTTAAAATCATTTAGAACAGGATTAAATTTAATATTTAATTGTTGATTAGCAGTTGTTAAAAACATATCTTCAAATTCGCACATTACATATGATTTATTGCCGCTATCCTAAGGTTTTACAATAGGACCTCGTATTCCATTTGAATTGCGCTTTTGGACGCAATATTTATAAAAAACTCCGCTCTAAATAGTTTTATCATACCATACATAATTTAATGGCTAACTTTTTTCATAAGAAACCGTTTTTACATCTTCCCAAAGAGAAAAATTACTTTCAGAAGAAGTTCTTCTAATTGTAAAACTTCCTAAAAAAGATTCTCCTAAAATAGAGGTAATTGTTACTTTTATGGTTCCATTATCGGAGTTTGGCTAAGTTGAAATAGCTGCATTTAAATTATCTACTCCATAATATTCTATTACAATAAACTTAAATTGTTTAGTTTGTTGAAAAGAATTATTTGTTATATAAGAAATCTATAAAAAATATGTATCACCATCTTTTAAAGCATAAGGTAATACATAGTTAAATTCATTTTTTGCAGTTGGATAAATATCTTCACTTCTAAAAAGGATTTTTTTAGTTTCTCCATCTAAAATTTTTATATTATAATTTTTTAAATATTCATTCTCATTTTTACTAAAAACTAATTTTCCAGTAATATCAATTAAAGGATTAGATAATATTACTTCTGAGGTTTTTGAATTATTTTCTGAAAAATTATTTAAAGTTAAAGTTGGGGCAGAAATACCCTTAATAATACAAGCCTTAGACCATTCTGAAAAATTTGATGAGTTAGATTCAAACCATTCGCTTTCTTTTTCTTTTTTTGGTTTTGATATTTTATCAATTTTTTTAGTAAATCTTAATTGAACTTTATAAAAAGTATTTAATTCAAAGCGGCCATTTATTAAATCATTTTTATTAATTGGTACTATATAATTATATCCATATAAATTATTAACAGGAGTCATTGTAGCAAATTTTATTCCAGATGGATATAATTTTTTATTAAAAGCTGAAATATTTGTTTTTAAATTTGTTATTGAAATTTGTACAAGGTTTTCCGCTATATCTTCTTTTGAATTATAAATAGGAATAGAAAAACCAATATTACATTGTTCTTCCCTATTGAAAGCCGGCATAGTATCTGGAACTACAGGCGGATATAAATTATTTAAAATTGGCATTTTAATATCTCCTTGTATCTCTAATATATTTATTTAGGTTGTTTTGGTAAGGCTCTTAATTCTTCCATAAATCCTTCTATAAAAGAATTGCCGCCTTCATTTGCATAATGTTGATATCGTTTTTCTAAACAGTCCAGACTAAAATCATCAATCCATCCCCTCTAATAACAAAAATAATGATGCTATTTAGTTATATAAGATTTAATATGATCTTTATCTGAATCTATTAATACATCTATTTTTTTAGATAAATCTTTTAATATCTAATCTGTAGCTTTTTGATTGGCTTTTAACATAGCCATTGTTTCGTCTCCTTGACGCAATCTTTTTTCTAAGCTCTCTTTTTCATTTATTTTATTATATTCTTTGTTAAAAATTCTTTTAAAATATTCCTGAAACCAGTCAAAAAAAGAAATTAAACTTTTTATAGCTAATGCTAAAAAAATTGTAAATATAAAAATATCTGATAAGGAGTAGTTTTGAAGTAATGCTAACATGATGTATAAGTCTCCCTTTTCTATAAATATTGTAGTTTGTTTTTCCTACACTCTATCTTAAAATTTTAAAAGTTCATTTATCTATTCTTGACCAAAAACTATTTTATAAAAATCAAAAAGAAAAAATCATAGACCACTTTTTATTTTCTAAAGGCGAGTGTCTGCGCGCCGTCCATTTTTTAATCTTTTAATCAGGTTCTATAAAAATTTTGCATATATAAATAAAAAAGGAGACGCTTACACATCTCCTTTTCCAATATTTATATTAAATTACAATTTTATCATACCTTCCAGACTCAACTAGTTTAGCAATCATCAAATCATAACCATCTTTACCTCCTAAAATACAATCAATCATACTGGGGGAAAATCCGCTTACATAACTAAATCCTTCACCAATAGCGGGAATATGATTATGACGAGCATCTAAATTCCAAAAGATAATTGAAGGTATTTTGTATCCTGCGGCTTCCCAATTCTGTTTGATGCGTTCAAGATTGGAATTTATTTCCTCTATAGAACTAACACTATTCCTTCTTGACCATCCTCCCCAAATATCTTGGGATGATTTAAAAGAGCTATTATCAAAAAATACACACCTATCAAATTCCATATCAGAAAAAATATAAAGTCGAGTCGGCATATCTTCTGGTCTTACCCTTTTCTTTTTTGCAGTATCTAATAACATATCAAATACCGCTTGAATATTAGTGTTCATCCCCCAGTCCGCATTAATACAACGATTGAATTTATCAACAATATCAATGCCTTTGAATTCTACTAATTTAGGATGAGCGGAAAAAGTAATAAAATGATTTGCAAAAGGTCCATGTGCTTTATCTGCAATATATGCTCCCATAGAAATTGCGGCTTCCATGGGGGTTCCGTACATTGAGCCAGATACATCAACTATAGCAAGTCCATTTTCTTCTCTTCCATTATAAAAATCTTTTAAATTATCCCAGTACTTTTGAAGCATGAGACGTTCGGGGTCTTCGATGTCTTTACACTGTACTCCTCTCAAAGCCATATGAGCAATGTCGTGAGGATAAAGAGCTTCTGCATTTACTTTAGTCTTATCACTTTTGGCAAATGCTTCATATCTCTTGGCGAGAATGTCGCGGCGAGCGAAAGCATTTTTATATATGAGGCCCGCCTTAGAAGGAATTTTATCAAATTTGATTTCATTCCAACGATTCGCGCTCATTAATCGCTCAAGGACATTAATTCTTTCTCGTAAAACAGATAAAGTTTTACGATATTCTCTACTCGTCATACCAAGAAAATTAGCTAATATATAGCCTAATTTTTTTGTATATTCATTGGAAGCATTTTGAGAAGGCATCCATTTAGCAAGTAAAGAAGGAGTATTGCATTTAATATCAAGAGCTAACTGGTGCTTAATAATATTAAATGCATCTATTTGACATTTAGTTCCTACTGTTGTATAAATTAAATCATCCCAACGTCCATATTCACTAACATTGATAAGATTTTTCTTTGCAACTTCGGGATGGATATTACATAACCATCTAAAAGCTACTCTAAAGAAACGTCTTTCTCCCTGGCCTCCGCGAATGTCACGAAGATAAAAAAGACATTTCATAGCCAATAAAGCATCTTCTTCAAATGCTTCTTTGAATAGTAAAATGACATCGCTATCTGAACGCTCTCTATAAGCTCCGCCCATTCCAAACATATCTAATACTTTGGATTTAGTTGTTTTTCTTGTTAATCCACCATTTTCTGTATAATCAAAATTTGCATTATTTTTCATTTCATTTAAAAAAGTATTCATATGTAAAATCTCCTTATTAATTACAATATTTTTTAATGAAATCTTCGGGGTTATCATTTAACATTTTTTCAAGAGTCCAAATATCAAATTCTTTTGTTATATCTGAATCAATTTTCCAAATATCATAAGCGATATCTTCTTGATAAATATTATATCGAAGTTGCTCAATATCACTTTCAGACATAGATTCGTCTGTATAATATTCTATGTCATTTTCTAACTCATCATAAATGGCACTAAAAGAATTTATTACATCCATGGAATTTTCTTGTGCTATTGAAATTGCTTCTTCTTCATTTCTACAATCCCAAATAGACCAATCTGACATTCCATGATAACCACCATATTTATCATCATAAGCATAAATTACATAAAGCATATTTTTCCTCCAAAAAAATAGGCTAGGTATAAATACATACCTAGCCTAAAAACAAAAGAAAGGGAGTGAAGTAATGTTTAATAACTTCCAAAAACTAATCTTAAAATTTTTAAACTAGACACTTAATTTATTGTTTTTCTACCTTGATCCTAATTATTAATTGCTGTATGTGTCTATCTTATTTTATATAAATATTATAATAAAAATTTTTTAATTTTTCAAATTTTATCTTTTATAAAAACTGGGGTAGCTGGGTTCGAACCAGTGAATGTATGAGTCAAGACAAATAATCTTTTAAAGTAAAATTTTCTTTTTGTTTCTATAAATAATGAAATTCTCTATGACAATTAGCACATAGAACAATACATTTTTTAATTTCATTATATATTTTCTATAAACTTGAAGTATTGCTCGTCAACCTGGATACAGTTTCCTATTTTTCTTTTGGGTTTATATGATGAAAATCTAAAACATAACCTCTTTTATCTCCACATTTAGCACAAGTTAAGTTAGATTTTAAATTTTGAATTTTTTGTCTTTTCTGCCGATATTGCTATTTCATATAATTAGAATGACATTCTTTACAATCAGCTCTATAAGTACCTTTATTTTTATCTCTCCAAGGAAAAGATGATAATGGTAATTCTTTTCCACATTTACTACATTTTTTTTGTTTCCATTTTTTCTCCTCTGAACAGGGGATGTAGGTGCTGCCCCTACGTATCATGGGTCAAAGCCATGCTCACTACTGTTGTGATAATCCCCTAAAAATTATTGTGCCTTACCGCTTAGCGACTGGGCATAATATCAAGGCAATTTTTAACCCAAATTTGCAGTTTAGGAATAACATAAATATTGCTGTTATTGCCTTATAATATATTATAAAATAATTTTTATAAAAAATCAAAAAATTTTTAAATGGAGCTGAGCGGAATCGAACCGCTGTCCGAAAACCCTACTTACCGCAAACCTTTACGTTGTTTAAGAATGTGCTATTTTTAAGTTTTAAAATTTTAATATGCTTGTTTTTGAACCTCAACTATTACCAGCAATATCTCATAGTCTTTTGGTGACTGCAAACTCAGGCAGCCATCTGATATGTATAATTATCAGCGTTTATATTTAAGTTTGATTGATAACGAAATCACTCGAACGAGTTTGTGGTTTTCAAATCCCCGTCGAAACCATTACAACCCCAAAACGGAGAGAGCAGGATTTGAACCTGCGGTACCTTTCAGTACTCTGATTTTCAAGACCAGCTCCATAAGCCACTCGGACATCTCTCCGAAGCACCAGCATAGCTGGTACTTATTTTACATCTCATTTACTGACAACCACAATAAGTGATGCTATTTTCTGGCATTTTTATTGTATATGAAGATAAATTATCAGGTAAAGCGGTGCAAAAAAATACACCATCTACATCTTCAAATATATTTCTAGCAATGTCTTCATATAAAGTAGATTTCATTCCATTATAATCACCAATATTATCTATGAAATATTGAACTACTTTATTTTTAAATAAAACATATATTAAATCTATATCAAAAAATGTTTTTACTTCTCTAATACTATCTACCGCGGGGCAGTTAGCTAATGCAGCTGCAACAGTTGATGGATAAGCTACTTTTAGTTTATTGTTATTTACTTTTTTATTAGATGGAATTATAGAGATGTATAATTTAACATTTCCAAAATTCTTTTCTAATGGGAATAATTCTGCAAGAGCAACCGCTCTATCAGGATTGTCTACATAAATCTTTAATTCATTCTTATTTTCGTCATAAAGAACGCCGATTTCCTAATCATCTCTAAAAAACTCACTAACTTCTTTATAATACTCCACCCATGGCGGCGATAAATTAACTTTTGCCATGTTCTCCTCCTTTTAAATGAGATAATTGCGGGTATGGGAGTCGAACCCATTATCTCTGGCTTATGAGACCAGCGGTGATATTCCGTTTCACTCACCCGCAAAGCTCCCGCCCAGAATTGAACTGAGATCAATAGATTTGTTCACCCATGTTAAATTAAATATTTATCCAATCTTCATCAGAAATTGATTTAATTTCTGATTTTGTTCTTGGTAAATTCTATGTATCACACCATTTTCTAACTGCATTATCAGTAATATGATATTTATCTGCAATTTGTGTAAAAGGAAGGATTCTAATCATTTCTTTTAATTCCTACCTTGAAGGTCTATCTTTTACAATATGTTGCTTCTATGCTGCACATGATATACATAACTCTGCAGTTTTAGAGATAGGTTTTCCACATTTTTTACATTTATTCTAACTATTATTTCCATATAAAATAATATTTAAATTATCTCTAAGTTTTTCAAATTCACTATTTTCAGGTAGATATTTTTTCCATTGTTTTTCAATAGTATAATTTTCTGCTAATGAAATTGTATTTTTTTGTCCATTGGATGGATACATAAATCTTAAGGTTTTTTCATTACTACATTCTTCAACAGGAACAACATAGCAAGTATTATTCCAAAAAGTACAAAAATAATCAATTTCATCTTTATTGTATTTTCTATAAAAATTACCTTGTGCAGATACTCTAGTTGACCTACAAGAAAAACGAATTCCTGCTAATTCATTGTTTTCATTTAAAATACCAGAAGCTGTTTTTGCTTGTACTCTAAGTAATTTTCCATTTATGTCTACAATAAAATCATATCTTGAATTCTCTCCATATGGAATAGAAGTTTTTAAACCTAATTCATTAAAGGCTGTTAAACATTGAAGCTAAGTTATAATACCTTTTTGCTTTGTTTCTAACATGATATTTATCTTTCTTTTCCAATTATTTTTAATTGGGTGAACAAATCTATTGTTTTACCATTAAACTAAAGGAGCAAAATGCGGTTTTGATATTATATAACCGCATTTAATACTAGAAAATGTGCACCTTTTCTAGGATACTTAGGCGTATCAACCACCTCTTATTTTAGCTACCCTTTGGCTGGGGCCGCGTGATTACCAAACCGCTGACTAATCACCACCCTGATTAGTGGGTGAGTTACTTGTCTTTCAAAAGAAAGTGTATCCAGGATCCTCTAGCCTGACGACGTCTTAAAGGGTGGCCGCACACCCTTAATCACCCGCCTGGGAATCGAACCCAGCTCCGCGGTTTTAGAGACCGCTGTCCTCAATACCAGTATAGACTAGCGGGCGAAAAGAGAGTTTTTTGATGTCATCGTAATGTCATCAACCTATACAACTCACAAGGTTTTAATTAAAAGTTTTTCTCGCTAAATGTATGTGCTCTACCTGTCCGAGTGTGTTGATTGCATTCCAGGCAATGTATTTCCCAATGCTTAGCCGCACATTTCAACATATTTATATAATAATAACTTCGTCCATTTTTTAGGCTCCCTTTCCTCTATAGCCTGAATTCCCTGGTCATGACTCCAGTAGGTAGTCTGCTATGATCTCACTCTCCCGATCGCCGCAGTGTGGTGGACTCTCTGAATGTTTATGTACACTATTAAATTCAGTCACCATTGTTATTATTATATACCTTATTAAATTTTCAAGACAGTATAAATCATTAATAGTTAATATAATTGTTAATATAAAATTTTCTTGATAACCCATCATTTTTGCTGTAACTGTCTTATATTTATATTATAACAAAAATTTTTAAAAAAATCAAATTTTGTTATAAAGGGCGGTATGGGAATCGAACCCATCTAGGAGGATTAAAGGTCCTCTGCTCAACCACTGAGCGAACCGCCCACAAACGGCAACGGAAGGGATTGAACCTTCGACATCCTGATTAACAGTCAGGCGTTCTACCACTGAACTACATTGCCATAACGACCTGGATGGGATTCGAACCCACGACCTCCGCCGTGACAGGGCAGTGCTCTACTCAGCTGAGCCACCAGGCCAAATATTTAACTGGACTGTCAGGGATTTGAACCCCGAATCTGCTGGTTCATCTCCGTCTTACTTATCTTTTTTTCAGAACCTCCTAAACAATATAATCTTTAGCAAAACATATATTTTTTATTTGACCATTTTTAGTTGGTAAAATTCTTAAAACTTTTTCTCTTTTACCACATTCTTCTACAGGAATTAAATAATAATTCTACTCCCAACAAGTCATAAAATAATCAATATTATCCTTTTTATAGGAAGAGTGAACGTGTTTACCTTGAACATAATGAGAAGAACAAGTTGAAAAAGTTAAAACTCCTTCTTTATTATTGTTGCAAGTTTTTATTTGGATTTTTAATAACTATTTTCCTGTATCTAAAATTAAATCGTATCTGTCAGGATTAACTGGAACAGATATTGTATATCCTAAATTTAAAAGATATAATTGACATTTCAATTCTGTAATTGTTCCTATTAAATTTGTATTCATTTTATTAAAAAATAAGTCTTTCCAGAGATGAGCCAGTTGCTTTCACCATTAAGCCAACAGTCCAAATTATGCGGCTAGTGAGATTCGAACTCACATGAATTAAATCACAGGATTTTAAGTCCTGCGTGTAAACCAGTTCCACCATAGCCGCAAAGAAATGACCCCTGGGGGATTTGAACCCCACATTACGACCGTGAAAGGATCGTGTCCTAAGCCTATTAGACGAAGGGGCCTTATCAAGACAGTTTCGTAACAATGCTGGATTCGAACCAGCGAAGATTGATTAATAGTCAATTTGTAAACCACTACATTGTAATATTTTTGCTGTAACTGTCTTTAAAATTTTAATTTTTAACTTCAATAACTCCTAAATTTTTTCTTCCTTTTAACCAGTTATTAAAATAATTAGAACAAGATTTACATACATTATAAGACTCTTTATTATTAATAGTAATATTAACTGCGTCTGTATTATAAATATATCTTCCGCATCGTTCACATTTTATTAAAACTTTCATTTATATCACCTGTTTCTTAAATTGAGTTTACTTTGCCTCTTTATTAGACGTTTGTCACAAAGCCACATATCATACGCCTCCAGGCGGGCTGTTTAGAAACAATCAAAGTCCTGAATATTTGGTTATGCCAGTGGTAGTTTAACTCTAATCCATGCTAACGTCCATTTTTAGGTCTTATGTGACCGTAAATTTATAAAATAAATAAATATTATTTATCTTACTTATATATTATAACAAAAATTTTTAAAAAAATCAAAAAATTTCTTTTAGAATTCGTGCTCGCCGCGGATTCCTAAGTTTTCTTAAAGCAGAGTTTTCTATCTGACGAATTCTTTCTTTACTCAAACCTAAAGTTTTTCCTATTTCATCTAAGGTTTCTGCCTTATGTCCCCCTAATCCAAACCTTTTTATAATGACGGTTTTTTCTCTTTCACTAAGAGTATTAAGGACATTTTCTATTACCTCAGAAGTTTCTTTTTTTTCTATTGAAAGAAAATCAGATTCAGTTGATTTATCTTCAATTAAAGAACCAATAGTAGCATCTTCATCATTTCCAATTACTATATCTAAAGAAGTAGTATCTTTAATCCAAGAATATGCATTTTTAATTTTTTTAATATCTATATTTAGTATTTTTGCTACTTCTTCTTGTGTTGGCTTTCTTTTTTTCTCTTGTAAAAGATTTTGTTCAACCCTTTGTATGCTATTAATTAATTTTATAATATGTGGAGGAATACGAATATTTCTAGTTTGGTCTGCAATAGCATAAGAAATAGATTGTTTAATCCAATAGGTTGCGTATGTGGAAAATTTAAAACCCTTTGATACATCAAATCTCTCTACAGCTTTAATAAGCCCCACATTACCTTCTTGAATTAAATCTAATAAATTTAAACCTCTTCCCATATACCTTTTGGCAATAGAAACAACCAATCTTAAATTATGATTAATTAATTTTTCTTTTGCCTCTGAATCACCACTTAATGCGGCGGTAGCGATTTTATTCTCCTCTTCCCGCGTTAATAGTGGATATTTACCTATTTCTCTTAGATATATTTTTATTGAGTTTGGAATAATATCATTATTATTATCATCATTTTCTATTTCAAAATCTAAAACATCTGCACTATTCTGAATCATTTCAAACTCCTATTATATACAATAATACTGTTTTGCTCTAGCTATATTATTAACATATGAACAAAATTTCTTTGCATCTTTTTCTTTTGAAAAATAAAAACTTAAAAAATCTGTTGGAGCATAATAAGATATTCCTTTTGCATTAAATTTTTTTAATAAGTAAATATAATCTTCAATAGAAATATCCAAAATTCGCATCGGCACATACCACTTTGAAGAAACTCCGCTTAGATTTGTAACATCATTAATAAACCATTTTTTATAAGATTCCCAAGTGGTTAATTTATATAAATGAGGCTTTTTATTCATTTATAATCCTAACTTATCTAATAAAAAAGTTAATCTTTCTTTCTCTTCTTGAGTTGGCTCCTGAGGATGTTTTTCAACCACGTTTTCTGTTGGTTTCATGGGGGTTGAACTATTATTGTCTGAAAATAAAATATTTTCATTTTCAACCTTTGTTTTTGCAGTTGTAAAAGTTACTTTTATCTGCAACTCTTCTCCATTCTCATTCCCGTTAATTCTAATCTCTTTATCATTATTATATAAAAAGCTATTAGGAAATATCTCAAGAATTTTATTAGCAATTTCTTTCTTTAAAATACTACCTTTTGCCGCCATCCATTTATACCTCTTTATTTTTTATATTTATATTATATCAAAAAATAATAAAAAAATCAAATTTATTTCTTACGTTTTAAAACAACTATATGTTTATTTTCAAGTGTTTTTGCAACATCAATAAAACGATTACATATATCACAGGTTCCAGGTTTATATAAACATCTTTTCCCGCAACTACTCCTAATTACACCAAAAGAAGTATTGAATAAATATTTGTTATCTAGTTCATCTTTAAAAGAAGGAATAATTTCATTAATTTTTCCAAACCACTTTTCGTTTTTATATATTTTATATAAGACCTATTGACGTTCTGGATCTGATATAAGTTCAAAAACATCAACAAAAACCTTATAAACAGGAATATCATCTGGTCTAATAAAAAATGTTTTTAAACTAGGGGTATCAGAAAAGCTAGATTGGCATATATTTGGATAAACTCGTACTTTTATATTATTTTTATGCAATATTTTACTAACTTTATCAAGAAAAAATCCTAATTCTTCACAAATATACATATCTGTAGGCTGATATTTTAAAAAACCATATAATATATCAATAGAACCAACAGGATTAGAGAAGAAAAATGGAATCTGATACTATTGAATTAAAGATAAACCCTATTTATAATCAAAATCTATAATAAGTTTAAGATTTTGATATTTATCAAATAAACCTTTTAACAAAACCGCGTCAGTATCTTCAAAAGGTTCCTAAATTTTAATAACAATACTTTTATCTTGATACTTTTTTAAAAAATCTTCTAAAGTGCGGTCTGCCGCACGATATTTAATCTTTAACTATTCAGCATCCTAAATATATTTCTAAAAAGGATAATAATTTAAACAAAACATATTTTCTCCTAGCTTGAAGGGTGGGACAATTCCCACCCTTTCGTTTAGTAGTATTAGGCTAACTTATAAGCCATTCTCCTTTTACCATCTACTTTAATAGTCTCTTTTACAACCTTTTCTGCGTTAATTAACTTAGTTAATCTTGCAGTAACCTTATTCTTTGTGGCGGTTTCATCCTCAAGGGCGTCCATAATTTCATCTGCTGTCATAAGCTCTTCAGTCATAACGGCAAAAATTGCATCTGTAAGAGCGTCAGATTCTGCTTTCTTCTTTTCTGCTCTTGCGGCAGCTGCCGCTTTTCTTTTTTCAATAGCCTCGACCTGCTTATCAAGGAAATCAACTAATTCATCCTTAAGCTCATCTGTAATTTCCTCTGCTTCCATTACCATATCTTTTAACTCTGCAAAATACATAGCCTTTGTCTTTTTTACTGTATTTTCCATAAAATCATATCTCCTTTAAAAAATGCTCTTTCTTATTCTTTATATACTTATTATATCAAAAATTTTTTATTTTTTCAAATTAACGAATACCATTTTCAATATAGTTTAATTCTTTTCTAGTAAGTTGATTATAAGTTAATCCATGTTTATTTAGAATTTGTTCAAAGTGATAAATATCAATACTTGGTTCAGGATATTTTTTAACATCTGCAATAACGGCATTTAATTTACCAGTGCGAGTAGGTAATAAACCTTCAGCTTCCGCCATATAAAAATAATAACTATTCATTATTTAATACCCCTTTTCATTAATATGAAAATCAAAAGAGTCATCTTCTCTAACTTCATCAAAATCAAAAACAGTATCAACAATAGGTTTTAATGTTTCAATATCCATAATTTCATCGCCATAATACTGCTCAATTAAATCTGCTGCTTCTGAAAAACTGGTTGCCGCAACTACTCCTGACCTAAACTCTTCCTGGTCATCAACACTATTCCAAATTTTTAAAATATACTCCCAATACCAAAGTTCCTTACTCATAAAATCACCCTTCCTTTATCTTATATATATATTATATCATAATTTTTTTTAATAATCAAGAGAGTCCTTATATCTTTCGTATTCATAATCTACTTGATTATCTTCATAATCCTCTTTTGAACAATAGTAAACACAATTTTCACATTTTTTATTAATACCTAATTCACACCATACTTCTCTTGGACCAAAGGAAATATTGGGGTAAGATTTCTGATAAATACAACGATCCATAAAAACCTCCTTAACAAATCCAATAGACAATTCTAATTAAACTATAATCCTCTCTCCAGCCCCATTCATCCATAACCTCAAGAAAAGCATTAACTCGATTTATAAGACTTTTAATAGGATTTGGTATCATAACTTTTTCATCAAATGAGTCATGGTCAAGAACTTCTGGATGTTCTAAGTAATAAATATACATATCCGCATAAGTAAACCAACGAGCGGTGGGCGTATAAAGATGTTTTTCATTTGCGTATTCACTTTCATAACTACAATCATCATAGGCTTTCTTTATTTCTAATGCAACATCTTTTGGTAAATCCTGATGAATTCCCCACATGTGCGGAAAATCATCTCTTTTTTCTACAATAGAGAAAAGGTCATGGTGTCCATTGTAAGGAAACAAATCCGCCATTTCTTGCTTGGTATGATTATAATTCCATATAATAGGATGTTGAATTTCATATTTTTTAGTGTTTTTATCAAATCTTTCAACAAAAAAGAAAGGTGAACGACTCATTTTTACCTCCTTAATCTAAAAAATTAGAAAAATCAAGAAGCGCGGGAGTTCCATCATTCCTGTATCCATAGTTCCCACCATGCGTGTCTTCTAATATATCAGGGTCTATATTTTCACAATAATTTAAAAATCTTTCTACTTTTGATTGTCCATATTTATCAATGCAATTTGCTATCCAATCAGTATCCATATAAACTTTTTCTTCTTCATGCCATTTTTCAGCAATGTCACGAGATTTTTTTGATGGTTTATAAATCTTTTCAGAATAATTCACAGGAATGACTTGCTCTTGAATAAAAACGTTTGTATCAAAAATATTTTTATAATAAATCGTTTTTGCTACAAAACAATCTAAATCATATGTTTTTAGTCTATCGAATTTTTCAAATTCTGCTAAACAATAGTCAGAAGTATTGGAGCAGGGAGCCCAAGAGAAAGGTTCCCATACTTTTTTACGCTTTGCGGTATATAAATCCAGTTCCTCCTCAAAACATCCATTAAAAGGAATTTTAATAACAACATTTTTCAACCTTGGAGACATAATTACCATTTTTGACATTCCATATTCAATAGATGCCATAGGGTCAATTTGTTTAATATTATATTCTATATCTTGAAGTAATTCATCTTCTTCATATTTATTAGCATATAATACTATACCAAATTTTTCTGGTAAAGGAAATACCGCATTTAAAATATTGTCAACTAACTCATTATTAAAAATCATAAGAAAAAACCTCTCTTTTTTCTTTATATATATAATTATATCATATTTTTATAAAAAAATCAATAGGAGATTTCTCCTATTGATTTATGAGAGATTATTGTTCAATTTTTTTAACAATACAACGAGTTAAATAAGTCTGATTAATGCCTGCATATTCATCAAATTTTTTAATAGTTCCTGTTAAGTCAATAGTATCTCCTGCTTCAATTTCAAGATATTTTGAGGTCATCCACACAAAAACATAATCCTCAGAAGTGAATGTATAGATATTCGTATATCCATAGTATCCTTCAAAACCGCGGATGCTCTTTACTTTTGCGGTGATGTTGCGGATTCTATCTTTTTCATTAGCAGGATAAAAGATAGAAGTGGACGGACCTTTTAATTTATCTATGCGTTTCCGCACAATATTGGGGGCATCTTCTTTGAAGTCTGCCCATTTAATCATGGGTTTATAATCATATAACTCATCAAAACTAAATTCACAAAGGTTATAACCTTCAGGTAACTCTACTTTTGAAGAGAAAAACCATTTTAAAGTTGGGTCAAATCTTGCTCCCATCTTTTTAAGTTCATCTTTAATGGCGTAGGTATCATCTCCATATACAAGATAAGCCTTTTCATCCTCACCAAAACCTAATTTTAAAGCAACCTGATGCTTATATTCTGCAGCATTGTCGAGTAATTTCTGTTTTCTAGCTGCGGCAGCCGCCTCAGCCCCTTCTCTTAAACGCTGTTTGACTCTCTGCATAGCATTATATTCTTTTTCAGTATAAGCTCGTACAGTCTTGGTTATAAACTTAGTTCCACCGCACTTATAGCAAATCCCATTATCAACAGGAATTGGAATAGGTCTGCCATTTTCAATTCTTGAAACGATGATTCCCAGGCCGCCGCACTTATCACATTTACCTCTAACTTTTACCACCTTTTTACCTTTTGCGTTCTCAAAAGGCTCTCCAACTACTTCCATATCCTTATAAGAATCCGCTACAAAGAATTTTTCCATACCTATCACCTTTTCCCTTTCTTTATTCTATAAATATTATATCAAAATTTTTTAAAAAAATAAAGCTGCGGTTAGCAGCTTTAATTAAAAAATATTTTTATTCTCCTTTTTGAACAAAGCCTTTCTTAAAAGAATTTGTTGTTTAATTGCGGCCATCATATCCAATAAATATTCTAGAGCAATTTTTTCTTCTTCAGTTAAATTGTCAATATTTCCTTCAACACGATTTGGATAAATAATTATTTTCATTTTGGCATCTCTATACCTTTAACTATTATTTCTCTTTATCTTCTCTTATCTTCTTTAGTAGTTTTACAACCTCTGGAAAATGCTTCCCTGTTTTCTCTAATTCATCATGAGAAACAATAATTGTAGAAAATTCACTTGTAAGAATTGTGCCGTAACTTTCTCCAGTTTCTGGTTTCAATACAACAGCTCTCATGCGTGAATTATATATAACTTCATCCCCCACACGAATCTCATCTTTCTGTTTTCGCCATTTTTCGTATTTGGCTTTTGCTTCGGAGTAAGTTGTGTTATGTATTACCTCACCAAAATTTGTCGTATATCTCCACATTTCTGACATTTCGTTTTCACTTGTTGATATCATTTTTCGTGCAAATTCCCAAACCTCATCCTCAATAGCCTTGCGGTCTGGCTCGGTATAGGGAGTCAGATTTAAGCCTGTATCGTGATGCCCTTTATGTTCTGCCATTGTATAAGGCATTAGTAAATGTGTACTTCCTACAAAATCCCCAATTCTATCGTCTGGTATATCAATTATATATTTTGCCATTTAGTCCTCCTTCAATAAGAGTCTCTCACTCTGTACTTCCAATCAATTATCGTGCCAAATTTATATCTTTCTTCTTGTGGAACAACCTCTATTGAAACTGTTCTCCATGATACTCCGTGTTGCGGTTCATCGTGATCTAACTTCATCTGCTGAATAATTTCTTTCGCTACTTCCATAGCTTTTTCTTCATCATCAAGAGAAATGTGAAATCTGAATCCACCTTGGATTCTTTTGTATGTGACATACACATCTCCTACATACAAACACAAATCTGTTGGTATTGTTTCATCTTCAGGTATGTAAAATCTAATGTCTGTCATTTAGTCCTCCTCAAAATCATCGGTAACCAGCACCTCACGCAGTTTAAAATTCATTGTTCCGTACTTCTTTTTTGTAAGATACTGTTTGCAGTAACCAACAACCGCACCTGCAAGACCTTGATAGCAATAGTAAAATGACTGTCCTTGACAAGTTATAACAACAAGGAATCTCGGATCACTGCATTTTCTTTTTATTTCATAATTTCTTATTTTCATTCCTCTTCATTCCCATTGTAACTTCCACAGTTAGGACAGAAGTTCATTTTTACATCACCGCATTCAATCTCTAGATAACTACCACATCTTGAACACTTAAAACCGTTATGGTTGTAATATATCCACTTTCCTTTCTTGCGTTCTAGCGGTACAGATGGTACATTATTTAGTTCTTCTATGACAAAATCAATGTGTGGATGCTTGACGCTTTTTGTAGGCGTATAATGCTTACATAACTCTACTACTGCATCTATTGCATTCTGTCTGTATATAGTATCTTTATTATTCATTTTGTTTTTCTCCTTCTTCTTTTACTTCCTCTTTTTTTCTTTTTAGGGAATAATATTTCAGTTCTTTTATATCCTGTAATTCCTAACATATCGCATATAAGTTCTTTGTTTATATAGGTTTTACGAAAAGTAAAAGTTATTTCAAAACTAGGATTTTTAAATGTGTGAATTAATTTATTCATCTTAATAGTCTTTTTCACCTTCTTCTGGCATTATTTCAAGTGTATATGATATCCAATCATTCGGAGATTCCGAAGAATTATATGTTGTCTTGATATGATTTACTATAATAGCAACCACAGCATTGAGATCAACAAGCACCATATCATCGCCTTCGAACAGCTTGTATGTCTATAATCTTTTAATTTCGTCAACCATGTCTTGAATATCATCAAAATCTACTTTTATTGGAATTTCAAGTTTCATCCTGTTCATCCTTTCTCATAATGGCGATGTTTCTACTCCTTGCACTTGACAAATATAGGTTTCGCTAGTGATTCATTCTTTTTTTCAGTAATTTCCATTACAAAAACTTGGCCACATTTTTCACAGTAACATAAAGTGTATTTATCCTTTTCATTCTCTAATTCAACTCTACAGGATTGAATATCATAATCATCATCACTTGTATAAAAAAGCCTTTTCAATTCGTGATTACACATTATTCTTCCTCTCTTATCATACTCAACCTCATCGCCCACACGAATCTCTTTGGTTCTCTTCCATACTTCGTATTTGGACTTAGCTTCTTTGTAAGACATCTGGTTGAATGGGTAATGGATATTAAATGCTTCTTCTCTTTCTCTGATGTCCATATATTCGACTTTTCTCGCAAACTCCCATACCTCATCTTCTATAGCTTCTCTGTCAGGCTCGGTGTATGGTTCTAATTTAATTCCAGTTGGAATCCCATAGCGTTTACCACCTTCAAGACAGATTGGAATACTAAGAATATCACCAAATAATGCAGATTCTGAGGTGTATGCATCTGGCAGGTCAACTATATATTTCATTCTTCTTCCTCCTTATATGGTTTTGGGAGTGGCATCCAAGCCACCCAATCATCGACATCATAAAAATATCCATGACTATCTTCCCAATAATAATCTCCATCAACGTATTTTTCTAAACTACCTACACGAACTGTATCAAATTCGTCCGACATCAATACTTCTTGTGAAAGATTTGGCTTTTTCCCATTGCAGGGAGTCCAGTGCGGTTGTGGGTTGATAGTAGGCATTTCGCTTATGATTCTTGCTACGTCCTCAACCCTAATCATCACTGAGCCACATATATCATGCATATATTCTGGTTTAATTCTTATTTCATCTGCATCAATCAATCTCATTTTTCTTCACCTTCTCTCATGTCCGCTCCGCAAAATGCACAAAAGTATCGAAAACTATCGTACCCATATTGGATTTCGTGGCACTCAGAACATTCCTGACCACTTCCAGTGTCTATCCACTTCCCTTTCTTCCGTTCTGGTTCAACCTTTTGCAGTGGACAATTAGCATACTGTTCTTCCCAATCCCATGAAGTATCAATCTCTTGTATTAACACACAATTGTCATCGCCATTACACATGGGGCAATGTAAGCAATGATTCGGCTTTTCTATATCAATCTGTATCATTCTGCTCACCTCTCATATCTGCACCACAGTTTGGGCAGAAATTTAATTTTTGAAATGGTAAAGAAAATTTATGGCATTTAGAACATTCGTAATAACATCCGTGCAATTCTTTAATTGTTGGCTCTTTTTTTATCCAATACCCTTTCTTCCGTTCAGATTCTGCGGATTTTATTTCGTTCATAGTGGTAACACAAACATCTTCCCATTCTTCTCTATCACTAATAGTTTCGATACATTCCCATAATTCGGCAAAATATTTGATTGCATCCTGTCTGTATATGGTGTCCTTATTACTCACTTCTCTTCGCCTCCATGAATTCCAAACGATGAATCTTGGGTCATTGCATTTTCTTTTTATTTCATAATTTCTGATTTTCATTCCTCTTCACCTCCATTGTAACTTCCGCAGTTAGGACAATACTTTGGCAATTCATCTGTATACCATACGTCCCCATTAACATACTTATCCCAATCCTCATGACAGCAGGAACAAGTTTTAGGTACATCTCCATGAACAAGCCACTTCCCTTTCTTCTTCGGTTCTGCGGAGTTCATACATTCAAGACCAAACATCGCAGTTCTTTTCGTTGCTACAATAGCCTTTTCTACAGCCTCTTCTGTTGAACACATATCATCATATATTACACACACATCCATTGAACGAATGCCTTTTATAGCTTCATGTCTATAGATTAAATCACTCATCGATTCTCCTTTTCGCCCTACTACAAAAATCATTTGGATTTTGAAACCTTCCATACCATTCAGCCATGTCACAATATCCATCAATTACACCTGCATACGACCTATAGTGCTTACAGTTCTTACACCTGATAATTTCTGGTTCTGCGGATAGCATATTTTGCAGTGCAATCCTAATTCTCTTATTACATTTTAAAATGGCATCAACTTCACGAATATCTTTATAGACTTCATCTTTGATTTCTGGGTCATACCAGCTTTCGCACTCGCTCATAGCTGCATTGCATACGTTCTTAACCAAATCAATCGCCGTTTGTCTGTTAATATTATTATTCATATTTTTCCCATTCCCCTCTATTAAAACTATTTGTTTTTCTTATCCAAGTCCCTGTTGAATTTATATCTTCAAATTCACACCAGCCGCATTCCTCAGCTAGCCACATAAAATCATCTAATTCTTTATTGTTATGAATTATTACTTTTTCACACTGCTGATATACTTCATCATTATAAATATCCTTCTTTTCTATTTTATAGGGGGTATTAGTTTTATTGTAAAAAACAATAGAAAATAAAGCTGAATGAATTAAAGAATTTTCATGATTTAAACAAAGGGACTCTGAATCAAATATTAAACCATCATTGGATTGATACAAAATTTTCATATTATTATCTCCATATCATATCATATTGAGCGGCTTCGATTTCCCAAATAGAAAATTCTTCATAAGGATTTTGCGGAAACCACTGCTCTTTGGCGTCTAACATCTGTTGATAAGTTGCTCCTGGGAACCAGTTTTTTCCTTCAAGAGCACACGCCGCGAGAATTTCGGGGTCTGTAATATCAGTATTATTATACCAAGAGAAAACACAATCTTTTACGGAAGCATAATTTATAGTGATATAATTTGCTTCAAATAATTGAATAGCTAAATTAGTTGCTTGTTCAACTGCGGTAAATGTTTTCATAAAAAATACCCCCTTTATTTATCCTTTATTCTTTATATAATTATTATATAATAAATTTCATAAAAAATCAATAGAAAAGTTGAAAAGTTAAAAAAAATATTCTATAATTTATATAAGAAGAAAAAAGGAGGGAATTAAAGATGGAAAAATATGAAGAACAATTATCAAAAGTATTTAACATATTTTATCCTGAAGAAACAATAGTAAATGAGAAAGAAGCGGAAAAGATTGCTAATTCAATGGAAAATGCAGTGGGTATCGCACAAATGGAAAATAATGAGGGAGAGCATATTTGGGTAATATTGGTAAGTAAAGAACATGATAGTGATATGTAAAATGAAACAGTGTCCATATCACACTAAGAATGATTTTTGCGGGCGGTCGCAGGTTGTAAAAATTGATGAACTAGGTACTTGTAGTATGATATGGAAAAATGGACAGCGGCGTCCGCAAATTATGGGGGAAATTTATCCAAAAGAAGAAATGAAAATAATTGATTATGAATGTACGGATAGGAGGTAGGAAGCTCCGCAAGACGGCGCAACCGCATTAAATGAATAGAAAAGCGAGACGAAAAGTGATTAAAGATATTTTTGATTATAGAGGGTTACTAAAAGAGGCCAGTACAGACGCGGTTAATAGCTTGGAAGCCGCATTTAAAAAGAAGTGGGAAGCAGATGATGAAACATTAAATAATGGAGATATTATAAGTGTTACAGATGACGACTCGGATGATATTTATAATTGTTAAAGAGAAAATGTTTATCTTATATTTCAATAAATCATTTTAAAATTCCTTAGAATAAAAAGGTTTCAGGTTGCCGAAGGAAACGAGAATAGCCTTCGAAATCGAGTTCCAAAAAAGAAAAATATTTTTTATTGATTTTAATTAAATTGCCGCGAAAATTTTGAGGGATGAAAAGAAATATGAGAAAGGGATATTTTTGCTTATCAAGAGGCAAATAGAAAAACTTTGAGTATTGAAAATGGAAACTGAAATGAAAAAATGTGCGGTTTTCAGATATAAAACATTTTTGTACCAGTTTAAGAGAGGTTTAATAGCATGGAACGCCGCGACTTAATGACTGCTAAATAGATTGCAGAATTATTTGGATATAGTTAGAATAGTATTGTTAAGGCTTTTTCACGAACCGCCACATCCATTAAGAAAAAATATAAGGTTGATATTGTTAAATGTAGAAAAGATGGAAAAAATTATTATCAAATATTTGAAGATGATGTAAGAGCTTTAACAATATATAATTAGAAGATTGATGATATTCCTATTACTATTGAAAGTTTAAGTTTTGAAGAATATTAGTTTTTTATTTTTTTAGCTTTAGCAGCTTCACCGCAAGGAGTTTATAGGGGTTCCCGTAAATAGTTATTGAAATATGTGGGAATTAAACAGACTAAAAAAAATATTTAGATTTTAAATTAGGTAATTTAGTCTTTGGTTGAAAGAAAAACTATTTTTTGTCATTAGGATTAGGATTATATTATTTTATATTTAAAAAGAGGGGTATAGAAAGAATATTCTATTAGTATTAATATGATGCGGGAATGTCAAAAAATTGCAGATGAAAATCATAAGAATTTTAATAAGATTCCGCAATTGTTAAAAGTTTGGGAAGCTATTAGAATATGTGAAGAAAATCAGCCTTTTACATATGCGGATTTAGCTAATATTACAGGATTAAGTTATAAACAAATTAGGGATGTAAAAAGATTATTGGAGCAAAATAATGCTTTTATTTCAAGTAGGGCTGGGTCTTATTTTGAATGTTTAGGAATGAATGTATAGTTAAATGGTTTTTTTGATGGAGTTAAAATGAAAAAATGATTTTAAAATTTTTGATGTTGATATTGTTTTTTATATTTTGGTTTTTTGTTTCATTATTTTTAATTGATATGGGAATTATTTGTTTTTCATGGGTAAAAGAAGGAATAAAGGAAAATATTAGAAGATATAAGGGGAAACCGCATCTTTAAATAAAATATTCATTTGAAAATCTGTTAAATTAATAAAATTTCATATGAAAATTTCCCAAAATCTAATAAACCCACTGAAATAGGCAACTTTGGTAAAGATAATATATATATTATTATCTTTACCAATTTATCTAAAATCAGTGGGATTATTAAAAATTGGGAAAATAATATATGAAAATTTATTGGTTACTAACTTCTATTGGTTATTTTATTTGGTTTGGCTTCGCCAAACCAAATGGGGCTCTGTTCCGAGTTACTGTGGAATGGGGGCTAGTTTATGAGGGAATAGGGATATTGGAATTAAAATTGGGGAAGATTGGAAAAATGAAATGAAAACTGCGGGGATTGGTAAGGAACATTTGAAAAACCGATTTTAAAATTTGAGGGAAAAGGAAAATTCATTTGAAAAATTTAGGGAATGAAGAAATATGTGTGAATAGATAGAATTATTTAAAATTTTGGCAAATAGAAAGGTTGGGAATATTAAAAAATGGAGAAGAGAAGAGGAGAGAGGGATTTTTGAGTTGTTTCTATTGATGAGGGATTATTTATAAAATTAGTAAATATTTATAGATTTTAGTGAATATTTGTGAAATATGTAAATATTTATGAATATTTAATGAATATTTAATGTTTTATGTAAATATTTATGTGTTGCTATTGTTATATAATATATATATTATGAGAGTGTTAGTGTATAATGAACGAGTTCAAGAGAAGTATAAGAATTGATGAAGTATGGGAATAGGATAGTTATAAAGTGAGTAGAATTATATAAATATAGAAATAAGGTTAATGGAGATATTAGAGAGTAGTAAAAATAATAAAATGAGTGGAGTAGAAAATAATATTAAGAGTACAAAGAACAAAGAATATATTAGAAATGGCGGAAAAGAGGATTTTTTATTGAGAATGATGAATTCTATTGAGAAGGATGAAAGTTTTATTAAGAATGGTAATGGGAATATTGAAAAATTAAAAATAATGAAATTAGTTAGGAATGACAAAATTAATTAGGAATGATTAAATTGATTAAAAATGGAAAAATAACTAAAAGTTGTTAAAAATGGTAAAAATTGTAGAAAATCGAGAAAAATTGTAGAAAATTGAGAATGTGGTGTGGCAAAACCAGTACACCTAGAATCACTTGCCAGTTTTGAAAAAGCGATCGTTTTCATTTAGGATTGCTTTTGATGGGGAATCTAAAAAACTTAAATTCCCCATCATAACATTAAAGGGTTTTAATAAAATCTTTTATAATTTGGTCATCGTCAAAGAGAGTACAAGATTTAAAAGGAATTTTAAACTCTTTATTTTTGTTTTTGTCAAGGCTTTTGTCAAACCACTTGATAAAGAAAGATAAATTATCTAAATTTTTCTCAAATTCTTTGAGAATATCTTCAATTTCCTTTTCTGTTTGAGAAATATATTCATTTGTGTCTAAAACATTTAAACCAAAACGAAGATAGTCACACAATGCAGCGGCAACCTCGTGTCGATACTCTGCAAGACGAGCTTTTCTAGCTTTTTCTGCTTGAGCTTCTTTCTCAGCTTTTTCTTTTTCAATTTCTTTTGTAATTTTTTCTTTAGCTTCAGTTAAATCTTTGTTGAAACCTTTTAAAAGTTCATCCTCGGAAACTCCAGATTTTAATGCTTCATATAAATCCATAAAATATATCTCCTTTTTTATATATATCATATTATATAAATATTATAACAAAAAATTTTTAAAAAGTCAAGGAGCCGCTGCCTAAAAAAGTCGTTTTTTTAATTATACAAAAAATTTTTAAAATTTTCAAGTAAAGTTTCACGAAGTGCGGCCATATGATGAAGTTTTGGCGCCGCAATGCATATACGTTAGTTTGGTTCATGTTCTGGCTGGCCATCGCATATGGCGCCAATGGGGCTCGCGAGGCTTTCTTCAGGACTTTAAACTTCTACACTTTAGTGTGTTGAAGTGCCGTTGCCTACTTTAATACTTTAAAGTGCTAAAGTGTAGAAGTTTAAACCATTGAAGTGTTTTGGCATACTTTAGCACTTTAAAGCGATGAAGCAAGATGCATCCCCCTATTATTATACCATAACGCGTCCCGCTGCACAAGATGGCAAAATAAACAAAAATTTTGGGATTTTAGGTAAAAATTTTGTGCAAATTTTTTTGAAAAAAATTTGACATTGAGCTATTTTTGTGGTAGAATCGGAGGGCCGCGGTTGGGCGCGGCCCGGTCACACATTCAGGTCAGTAAGGAAGAATCCATTTTAAAACCCCAATTAACCCGGGCGCGCCCCACAAGGGGGAGGGTTGCTAGGCAACCCTCTTGAAGTAAGTAACACGCTTCTCAGTATACTTCTCAACCAAGCCAGCATCTACAAGCTGACGAAGCAGAGCAGAACACTTCTGACCGCTGATACCAAGAGGCTCAGCAATATCACCGCAACGCAGACCCTCGTTAGCATAGAGGATATCAAGGATATCATTCTTTACACCCTCATTAGCCTGCTGATTCTTGGAAGGCTTGCGAACCGCACGCTTCGCCAACTGAGCCTTGAGAGCATCGAGCTTCTCAATGTACTCCGAAGCCGTAAAGCCGTTGAAGTTAGCTTCGCCGTTCTGAATCATCTCAACTGCAAAATCAATAGCCTGTACATAAGTCATTTTTGTCATAACACATACCTCATTTCTTTCTTTAGTGTTTTCTTTTGTTTACATTGTTATTATATCATAGAGTTTTAAGTTTGTCAAGGGGTTTTAAAAAATTTTTTTAAATTTTTTAGGGGGAGTAACTTCCTTTATTCTTTACTATTCCATCCCCTTGACACTTATAATTATAACAGATTCTTAAAAAAATACAAGTGGTAATACTGCACAAAAAATAAGAAAGTTTTTGTGCAAAATGACGAGCGCCCGGGCGATTTGTAGAGGGGTTTATTCCTCTACAAAGTAATCATCATCCTCCTCCCAAAACATTGCCGCATCATCACACTCTAAAACAGGATTTTCGCCTTTGTCAACAATAGCACAAGAACCATCTTTCTTGAAGTAAGGGCAATCCCACCCATTCACAGGACAGTAAAATTTTTTCATGTTTATTCCTCCTCAAAATCTTCTGCAATCCGCCAAAACATATCCTTAAAGGCTTTTGAAAAAATGTAAGCAATTTCATCTACATCAGTTTCATTCTTGTATTTTTGAAAATAGTGATAGGCTCTATCTTCAAAAATCTGTGCTTCAGTTAAAGCATCTTCTCTTACAATCTCATCCATGTTTTTATCTCCTTTCTTTTGTTATCTGTATTATATCATAGAAAAATGCGGTTGTCAAGAGGTTTTTTCAACTTTTTGGCCCGGTCGAATTGCGTAAAGGCTCAACCTCTACACAATTCTTTTTTAGCTTTCTGAACTTTCCACCAACAGCCACCACTTACTTTTGAATCATACTCTAAATTAGAGTGAAGTACTGCAAGCATGATTTCAATTTCAATCATAACATCTTCTAAACCTGTGTGGTCTTCTTCAAAAGAAACATCATTGGTTAAGAAGCGGTAGGCAATCTCCGCACTAGTCTGAATGTTTCCGCACTCTGAAACAAAATTGTTATTCATAGCAAAATCAATGTATTCTTTGGTGCTAAGAATAGAAGAACAAGCCATGTTCCAAATGCAGAACAGTTCTGTTCCGTAGGGGAAGAACCACTTAATTAATGAACCGCTGATGTAGCGAATGTCATTTTTTGTTGCTCTATTGTCAAAGCCCATGTTATAAGCACCAACTTTTTTCACGTTGTATTTTTTCATGTCAGAGCAGATAGATTTCCTAATATTACAGATGGATTTCATAACTCGTGAGCCTTTCTTTAAATCCTTCCAATAATTAGGAATTTTCTCAGCAAAATAAGCACTGTTCATTAAATCTTTATCAAGGAAGATTTCCGCAACTACAAAAGATTTCTGAGTGAGAATTTCACCAGTTACAGTATCAACAATAGCATAACCAACATCGTATGGTAAAGGCTGATTAATGGAGTTTGCGGTTTCTGTGTCAATTACTAATACGTTCATTCTTATGTCCTTCCTTTCTCTTGATGTCTTAATTATACTATAGATTTATTTATTTGTCAATACTTTTTTTAAAAAATTATGCGGTGGGCCGGGCCGAATCCTCAAAGGTCTAGTTTAAACCCTTAAGGATTTCGATGATGTTATCAACATCATAAGCAACCCCATTCCAACCGTTTCTATTTCTTTCCTCATCATCGAAAAGAATATCAGTTTCACCAGTTGCTACAATGTTTTTATCAGTTCCATAAGCTACAATCTTAATAAAATCAAACTGAACACTTTTAAGATGCTGAGCAAGCCATTTCTTTTTTGCTCTTGTAACAGCTTCATCATAATCTGTGGTACTTCCTTTAGCAAGCCAGCTGATGATACCGATTTCATAACCTCTTTTCTGAAGTTTATTAAGGATTTTTGCTAATACGTTCATGTTAAGCAGAACCTTTGCCTGTGCATAAGGAGTTGCATCATGTGCTAAAATCATGTCGAGCCAACCATCAACACCGTACAGATTTGCAATTGTTCCATCCATATCAAAACAAATTCTCATTTTCAAAACCCCTTTCTTTCTTATCTGTCTGTATTATATCACATCTCTATACGGATGTCAATAGGTTTTTTAAATTTTTATAAAACTATTTTTCCGTAATAAATCAATAAGAAGTAAATATTTAAAGATACATTTGCAAGATGCATGATTAAGCCGTTAATGCGTCTATCTGTAGTTAAATCCTTGATAACTCCAATCACCGCAACACCAAGACCAAACCAAGCAATAGATAAACCATACATCATGATTAAGATAACATTAACAACAGTAATGAAGCATCTTAAATCATTCCATTCAAATTTGTAGCCTGACTCAATTCTAAAGAAGTTTTTCATGGTTTCTGCTCCTTTCTTATTCTCTCTCTTGTTTACAATGCTATTATAGCATTAACTCATTTGATTGTCAAGGGTTTTTTTGAAAAAAGTGCGAAAAAATGCGGGCCCGGGCGCGCTTTAGCGAGTTAAAGTGGTGAATTTTATCTGATTTTAATAAAAAATAGGCTAATTTTTTAAAAACCAGCCTATTTTGTTGCTTTTTTGCTTGTTCTCTGTTTAATTAAATCAATTTTGTAATGATTTTCACCAATATTTAACTCAATAATCTTACTTTTATTGGTGATTTGTGGCTCAAATCCCGCATTTTTCAAAGAATTTGAAAGAATTTCAATCAATTTTTCCTTTTCTTCATCGGGTTTCCGCACTCTTTTAGTGGGTTTTCGCGGTTTATCTGATTTGGCTTCACGGCTAATCTTGTTTGCCTTTGCCTTTTGTGTTAACTCTTCTACTATGGGATTTTCAAGATAACCTTCATCTTCTAACCAAGTCTGAACCGCTTCATCATGTGAAATTTTTAAAACAGTTATTAATTTATCAATTTCCTTATCTGGAATATTGATATTTTTACCATTGATATTTGTGTACATTTTTAATCTCCCTTCTATTGTTTGATTAAATTATAGCACACTTTATTGTCTGTTGTCAAGGGGAAATTAGGGGAGATTAACTCCCCCATGATTACTAAGCTGCGAAGTAGTAAGGAACTCTCTTTACGTATTCCTTATTAAGAGTACCTTCCTTTACAAGGTCAGTGAGCATCCTAGCGACTCTCTGATTGGTCAGTTCGCCAAGACCATCAACTTCAGCCTGAAGTTCCTTGATAGTTTTAGGAGTACCAATCTCCGCAAGGTGAGCGATAATGTCAGCCTTAAAAGCAGTATTTTCAAGCTGATTCTTTGTAGGCTTTCTCTTACCGTTGCTCTTACGATTGAGTAACTCAATCTCATGGTCAATAAAAGCAACCATCTCAGCATTATCAACAACGATAGCACGAATCTCAGCAAACATTTCTCTCTTAGTCATAGTACATACTTCCTTTCTTTTGTAAGATTTGTTTTCTTTATCTTTATGTATTTATTATATCATAAGATTTTTATTTTGTCAATAGGTTTTTTAAATTTTTTTGAGAAATTTTTTAGTAGCTACTTTTCATTTCCCTTACCTTGTATAATAATTATAACAAATTTTTTTAAAAATATCAAGTTGGAATATTGCACTAATTTTGGGAATTTTTGAACGAGAACTTTGTGCAACTTTCCTATTGACAAAAAGTGCGGGGTGTGGTATAATGGAAATTTCCCGCCGGCACGAGTGTCGGCGGGCCGAGCACACAAAAAAGCACCCTTAGCATAGCTAAGAGTGCTTTATGTAGGAGGGGGAGGGAGATTACTCTCCCTCGTTGCCTACCGTGAAGTAAGCAACCCTCTTGATGTACTCCCGAGTGACCTCTCCGCCCTTGCGGAGGTCAGTCAGCATGTGAGTAATACGCTGATTAGTCAGACCTGCGACAGTGGGGCAGACCTCGCACAGTTCCTTAATGGTTACAGGCTTGCCAACCTCAGCGAGAGCGGCGAGGATATCAGCCTTAAACTGTGCGTTTTCAAGCTGAGTCTTGGTAGGCTTGCGAGTTCCACCGCTCTTGCGGTTCAGTAACTCAACCTCGTGGTCAATGAAGGCTACCATTTCTGCGTTGTCGATAACTACCTTACGAATCTCTGCGAACATTTCTCTCTTTGTCATAATTAGCACATCCTTTCTTGTTGGGGGCTTTGCCCTTTCTTTATCTTACATATTGATTATAACATTTTATTTTTAAAATGTCAAGAGTTTTTTTAAATTTTTTTCGGGAGGGTGACCATGGCCAGTGGCCACCCTTTTTGCTCCCTATCGCCATTTCTGTTATAGCGGAGCGACTTCCGCTTAGAGCCTATATTTAAATTTTAACAATTTCATATTTGAACACCTCTTTTCAGGATGGGGTGCGTTACAACAGTTCCGTTATGTTCGACATTGGTTTATCGGTGGGTCTCTCATGTTTTCCATCTCCTCTCTCTTTCTGTACTCATTATACCATAGGCTTTTGAGTTTGTCAAGAGTTTTTTTAAATTTTTTGAAGATTTTTTTGAGCTGTCTGTCTTTCAAGTGACCGATAGGCGATTATGCTCTGCCGACCACCCTATTCAATTTTGTTGCTCTTTCCTTATCTTCAAATATATTTTATCATAATTTTTTATAAAAATCAATAGGGGAATATTGCACAAAGAATTAAGAAGAATTTTGTGCGGTTTGACGATTGACAGGCAGCGGCTATTTATGTTATAATGAGGGGTTAGGGCGGATCGGCCGCCCGGACCAAAAATGAAAAATGTGGGGAAAATATTTCCCCACATTAGCATTCAAGAAGAGATTTGTATAAATCTTCCCAATCAAGAGTGGCACACTCACCGCTAGAAGATTCAATATCAAATACTTCATAAGGATATTCTCTAGCCATAGTTTCAAGAGCATCCATTAAGGTATCAAAAGCTTCTTTTCTTTTTAATTTTTTTCTATTTTCTAACTCTTCAGCAATTGTTTTATCAATTTCCCTAAGCTCTTCATCACTACAATTTAATAAATCATTGATAAAATAACAATTCATATTTTGTACCTCCTTTTGATGTTTTTAGTATATCAGAAAAAAGATTTTTTGTCAAGGGCTTTTTGAAAAATTTATTCGAAAAATTTTCGGCCCGGCCCGAAGGTAGGGGTGTTACCCCTACTTTTTAGGGCGATGCTTAACGAGTCTCAAACTGTATTCAGCATCATCAAAGACAAAAGTCACTTCAGTTTCAGTTTTTACATTAACAGTTACACCACCCATACCCTCAATGAGAACTCTACAATTATCGAGGATTCTCTTTTTTGTGGTATCGACTTTCCGCACACGAGAGGAAGGCTTTCTAGGCTTATCAGACTTTTCATAGTGGCGAGTCTGATTAGCTTTCATTTCCATTTCTGCCATCTCTATGGCTTCTTCTTTTGTTACAGGCTCTCCGTCCTGCTCACATTCACGCATAATTTTTTCAATCAGCTTTTTTTTTGTCATAGGCTTATGCCCCCTTTCTTGATTCTATTATATCATCAAGGTCTTTAATTGTCAAGTACTGATTACAAAAAGTTGTTGCCATGTCGTGATATTTACAAATGTCACAATCAGCACAGAAACAAGGATTAGGAGTATTTACCGCATAGTTTTTATTTCTTACACAATCCGCACAAAGACAACATTTATTACAGTTTTCACAAATCATATTTATTCCTCCTCATCCCAATAATAAAAATCTTGTGTTAAACAAGCATAAGCAAAAAAGCAATAGCAATTATCATTTTCTTGACGCAAATATTTACAATGAGCACATCTAGAGCTATGCGAAATAATTTTCTGCAATAAATCATTAATAATTAATTCTTCATTCATTTTTTATCTCCTTTTCTTTACGTCTTTATTATAATACAAATGAAATTATTTGTCAAGGGGTTTTTTGAAAATTTTTGTGGCGGCCCGGCCGCAATGTGGGGCAAGACTAGCAAGCCTTACTCCACAAAGCACCATTAATATTAGGCTTTCTATTAATACAGAAAACGAAAATATCCTTTTCAATCAATACATCTTCAAGTCCTGTATGGCTTTCTTCAAAGCTATTATTTCCAGTGATGAATCTGTAAATGATTTCTGCGGTAAACCGCTTGCAAAGTCTTTTTGTTAAGTAGTCATTATTATAACAGAACTCTCCGTACTCCTCAAGATTATTGAGGACTTCTCTTGACATTTTCAAAGTATCCCAAATCTCAACCCCAAAAGGAAAGAAGAATCTATATTTTGAAGAAGTCAAAAACCGCTGAGTCAGATTTAAAGACCTGTAGTCAAAACGTGCGTTATGTGCTAAAACAATCTTGACTTTATATTTTCTTACACACTGAGCAAAAGCCTTTTTGATATTAAAAAATGATTTCAAAATTCTTTTGCCCTGTTTGATATCCTGCCAATACTGCGGGATTTTATCAGCAAAATATGCGGAACTCATCAACTCTTTATCAAGAAAGATATCAGCTACTACAAAAGAATGACTTTCATAAACATGCCCTGTCTTATCAATCACTGCGAATCCAACATCATAGCATAACGGGTCATCAATGGAATTTGTAGTTTCTGTGTCAACAACGATGAAGTAAGTATTTTTTTCCATTTGAAAATCTCCTTTTCTAGCTTTTGTTAAAAGAAAGAGTCCATCTTACCAGCCTAGCACTTCCAGACTCTGTGCTATGTTGCCTCACATTTATATACCGCAAAGTAAGACTTAGGCTTGCGGTGGTGGGTCTTTATCAAGGAAGTCTTACTGCGACATCTTGCGTCTTGGGGGTTACCTTGCTTCCTTCCCTCACCTTCTGAACTAATTATAGCAAAGATTAATTCATTTGTCAACACTTTTTTCAATTTTTTTTTATTTTTTTTAGGGCGGATCCGCTCGGCGGCCCGGGCAAAAATGGGGGTGCCCCCCATTTATTTTAATCCCCTTTGTGCCTTGTATCCTTCCATTGCCCACTCTGTAAGGTAATAAGCATGAACAGGAAGAGTCAATTTACTAGCACATTCTAAAATCCACTGAAAAATCTGATTCTGATAATCAATCCAATCTGTTTTATTGAAATCAGAAAAGAAGAAAATACTATCGGGGTGTTTAGTACTACCGCCCCATAACTCTAAAACTGTTTCACCATCTTCTAATCTTGAATAGAGCCGATATTCTCCGCACATAAATAGCACCTACTTTCTTTTATTTAAAAATGAATAATGATTTTAAAAAATCTTACCAAATTGTGGCTTCAAAATCTTTGCGGATTTCATAGTCATACTCAAAGATAGCAAGAGCATTGCTTTTATAAATGGGGCCAAAAGTTTCTACATACTCATTGAAATATTTTTCATCCCAACATTCATAAACTCCATCTCCGCCCTTCTCATAATATTCAAGGGCTAAAGAAATTAATTCTTCATACGTTAAAGGTTTAATAGTCATGTTTTTTCCTCCTTTTTCTTTTGTAAATTTATTATATCATATTTTAAAAAATTTGTCAACTGCTAATTTTTAATTTTCATTTGAAAAATCGGCCGGGCGAGCCCATGGGGCAAGCCACCTTGCGATGACCGCCCCATTTATTAGGGCTACTGTGCAATGTAATAGTAAGGAGTTCTCTTTACATACTCCTTATTTAAAACTCCATCCTTAACCAAATCAGTGAGCATGTGAGTTACTCTCTGATTGGTGAGATTTGCGATGTTAAGGACATTCGCCTGAATCTCCTTGATGGTGTGAGGAGTTCCAACCTCACCTAAGAAAGCAACAATCTCAGCCTTAAACTCAGCATTTTCTAACTGAGTCTTAGTAGGTTTCCGCTGACCGCCAGACTTACGGTTCAACAGCTCTACTTCATGGTCGATAAAAGCTACCATCTCAGCATTATCAGCAACAACCTTACGAATCTCAGCAAACATTTCTCTTTTTGTCATAATACATACCTCATTTCTTTCTTTAAGATTTTGTTTTTTCTTTCTTTGTACCTTTATTATATCATAGGTTTTTTTATTTGTCAAGAGTTTTTTTAATTTTTTTTTATTTTTATTTTTTAACTCCTTTCCCTTGACACTTATTATTATATCAGATTTTTAAAAAAATACAATAGACAAAATGCACAAAATATTTTGGTAATTCTGCCTATTGATCATAGATCCGTTTTGTAGTATAATGAAAGATTAGGGCAGCGGCGGGCCGGGTCAAATCAGTGCCCGGGCGAATTCCCGCAAGGGTAAAAAAGAAGAGAGATTATGCATCTCTCTTTTTCCGCAGGACCTCACGAACCTTTGCACGATGTGCTTTCTGCTCGTTTCTCTGTTTGTCTGTTGTTTCATCAATATCTGTTAAGAAAGTCTTAACGATGTGATTGCCATCTTTTGTAGCAACTGCGTAGCTAGTAGTTTCAAACTGAGTCTTATCTGTCTTTTCTACGATGTAATGAACTAATCTCATGTAAGTTCCCCTTTCTTTTTAAGTGTCTTTTCTTTTGTTGTCTTAATTATAGCACAGGATTTTTTAAATGTCAATACCTTTTTTGAAATTTTTTAATTCTTTTAATGTTTGTTTATTTTTTCTAATATACTTATATTTTCTGTTTGCTTCGCACCAAGGACAAGTTCCATGGTTTCGGCAGGTAGGAGAAACAGCTTTTGCTTTATAATAGGGATGCCTATGTTCTTTCCCATAAAAAATCGCTTTATCTAAACCCATGTTCCATATCTCCTTTCTATATATAAATTATATACTATTTTTATTATTTTGTCAAGAAAAATTTTGCAAGGATGCTACATCATCCTTGCAAGGGATTTCTCATTTGTGAATGTAGCTTTTTCAAATTTAATCTGATATGCTACACCGTCAACTGTAAGGTCACCGTCATCTGTGAAAGGAATATTATCCTTTTCCCAAACCTGACCATAAAATTCAGTGACCATCTTTTCGAAGATTTCACCCCTATTATATTTGCTTTCTTTTACAGTTGCTTCGAAGAATTCCTTGGAGCATATAGCGGTAGCACCTTTGGCAAGAAGGAAGGTTTTCTGAGCCTTGTTAGGCTTAAACCTTAATGCATATCCAGCCCCACGGCTTGCCTTGTCAAGTTTCAGAACGAAAGGCATATCTTCGGCGGTAGCCTTGACCATATAGACCATGTTCTGGAAACAGAAGCCATAAATGTAGTTGTGAGTGAAAGCTAACTTGTTATATCCCTCGATCAGATGTGCGAATAATACTGTGTTTGTCATGTCTTTGTTCTCCTTTCTTTATCTTGATTAGATTATAGCACGGATGAGGGGACTTGTCAAACAAAATACCTCACAAACCGGAAGGCAATTTAGGGGTAGTTTATTGTATAATTTGCACAAGGAAATTTTGCGGACTGTCAATGTGCACAAAGAAACTGGAATTCTTTTGTGAAAAATCAACAAAAAATGAGGTAAAATTTTGCACAATAAAGCTGAATGTTTTTGTGCAGTTTTTACAAAAAAAATTGGTTGATTTTTTTATTGGTCTTTGTGCAAAACAGAGAATTTTGGGAAAGAATTGGGGTGTAAATTTGTATAATTTGCCTATTGACAAAACTCGAGAGGTGTGATATAATGGTTCTCCGGCTGCGCCGGCGGCCCGCGGGCCGACAAAAAATTAATGGACCTTATAAGTCCATTAATCCTCTATATAAGTCTGTGAGCATCTTGTCTGTGAAGTGGGCGTCCTCCATAGCAACCGCGAAGTCGATTGTGAAGTTGTGCTCGAATCCCCATTTTCTAATGATGTTTGTAAGCATCTCATCTCTAGTCTTTGTCATTTTTGTTACCCCCTTTCTTTTTCTGACTCTATAGTATCAAATTTTTTAAAATCTGTCAAGACATTTTTTAAAATTTTTTAAATTTATTTTTGAGGGGATGTGGATCACTCCACATTCACCCTCGGGTCATCAGTGGCACAACAGAAGAGGATTTCAACTCCCCACCATGTGCAGAAGTCACAGAAGGCTTCCCAGCTCATCCGCTCTGACTGTGTAATTGGGTTTCCTGGTAATAAGTATTCTACAAACATCTCTTTGTACATCTTGTGTACCTCCTCTCTTGAACTATCTAGAGTATATCACATACCGGTTTTTGTTACCATGCAATTTTTTGCTGTTGATAGGTAAATTTTTGGTTAGTTTCTTAAGAGCCTTTAAGCAAGACTCTCAAGAAATTTTATCATTTTTCCGCTTGTGGCTTTAAAGCGGATAACCTTTCTTTCATTAAGGCTACTAAAATTCATCATGAAAAGTCTAAATTCTTTTTCATTCATCATGTAAAGAGTAGCATTTTCATCAATGATTACTGTATAGATGAAAATTTCTGAATGTGTTCTTTTGAAGTATTTATTCATACTTTCTTCAAAAGTATCAGCAAGTTTCATGCTTGTTAAACTGGCTTTGCTAGATTTTACAGAAGCCTTGATTTCGGGGATGTCAGAGCCTTTATCAAAAGCTGTATTAGCATCTTTAACAGATTCAAAACCTAAGATGTTTTTAGTGACAATTTCGGCAAATTCACCGTGATTCATCCAATTAAGACCATTCAAAGTATATTTAGCACCTTTGCGGTTATTGTCAAATGTGTAGTTAATTCTGATTTCAGCTTCAATTTTTTTCATCGATCCGGTCCTCCCTTTCTTTAATTGTCCTTATTATACACTATGGCAATAAATTGTACCATGCAAAAAATTGTTGTCAAAGGGTAAATTTTTGTCCAGTTTGAAGGGTAATTTTTTAACTAGTCAATTTTGATATAGACATAACTAACTTGAGTTAAATAAGACAAACTTTAATTAGCTATAACTAACTGAGGTTAGTTATGGTTAATTGGGATTAGTTATGACTAACCATTTTGGGAAGGATCTAACTCAGATTAGTTTTAACTAACTCAAGTTAGAAAAGCCGAACCCAAGTTAGTTGCAGTTAACCGGCTGCCCCGTGCGCAGCCGGCCCGACAATAAAAAAAGAGCCTACAGGCTCATGAATCCTCTGTAGGCTTCGTATAAGGCTCTTTCAGAAATCTTACTGTCGTCCATGAGAGTTGCGAAGGTGATAGTCGCCGCATTCTCAAATCCCCATTTTCTGATGATATCTGTAAGCATTTCGTCTCTTGTCTTTTTCATTTGGTTTACCTCCCTTTCTTTTATCTGTCTTTATTATAACCGATGATTTGAATTTTGTCAAGCATTTTTTTAAAGAAAAGAAGAAAATTTTTATTTTCTTCTAAGCCATGTTATAAGCCATTTTCTGATGCTCTCTTGCTAAATCAAGTAATCCAGTAGGGATAATTTCATTTTCATTAAAGTATCTTCTAATCTGTCCAGGTCTTGCGATTAACTGAGTAATCATTTTTTTAGTTCTTTTATTGAAGATTGTGATAATCCCTGTGTCGCTGATTTTATGGATTTCAGGTCCGTTAGGATGATTTCTATCAACTTCAACTTCTTTAATAATGTTACCTTTCCCGATCTGAGCGATGATTTTTGCTCTTTCTTTTCTTTCTAATTTCCAGTGGCTACTTTTCTTCATTTTTTAGTCCTCCTCTCTTTTGTTATCTTGATTATACTCTCTTTTTAATATTCTGTCAAGGCTTTTCTACAAATTTTTTTATTTTCTTTTCTATTGTAGTCTTTTTTTGTTTTATGTGTGCGTGTTCCTGTGTTCATGTAGATAAAAACTCTATTTGTGTTATTCTGTGCTTTTTTCTGTTTTTTAGTCATTTTTATCACTTCCTTTTTTATAAAGAGGAATCTTCAACTCTTTCTTCCATCCAAGTTCTACGATAACAGGCTCTTAAATATCTAACGTAAGATTTAGCTTCTTCAATGTTTTCAGTAGTCATTCTACAAACCTTTTCTTTTCCTAACTTTTCAAATACTTTATATACTGTCATTTTTTACTCCCTTTCTTTTGTGTCCTTATCTCTTTTGTTATATTCATTATATCATCAGATATTTATTTTGTCAACCGGTTTATTAAAAAAATATTGCACAAAATGGGATAATTATTTAATTGTTTTTTTGTTACATTTTCCTAATTGACAAATGGCAACGGCATGTGGTATAATTTTTCGGCCGCCCAGCCGCCGCCCGCGAGGTTCAATAGTAATAACTATAAGTGTATTATATTTACATCTATCAATACATTTATGTATTGTTTACTTATCTTATTATATTTATTATTATCTATTTGTTAGATGTTTAACAATCTCGCTTCATTGACTCGTTGACTTAACAAGCTTTTATCTTACTATCTCTTGATAGTACAAAAAAAGAACTCTTTAATTAAGTCTAATTAAAGAGTTCTTAATATTAATTATTAGTTCTTTTCTACATTTATTATTTCATCATCATAGATGTTTAAGTCTGTATTCATTGAATCCATTGTCATTGTTACTTTATCATTGACATTGAATTCAGTTCCTTCAAATGACCAAAAGTTATTAGTATCATCAACAACAGTTACAATGTTATCATTTACTTCAATGACTGTTGCCTCTCTTGTGTAGTGTGCCTCGATCCATGCTGATACATAGAACATAGTTAACATGATTACTGTAATGATGATTGTTGTTATAGCTTTACGCATTGTTTGCACGTCCTTTCTTTGTGGCTGTGTTTAGTGGTTAACTCTTAGTTCTCTTTTATTATATACTATCTTTATCTAAATGTCAATCATTATTTAAAAGTTATTTTATTAACAATCTTCTTATTTTATCTATTCGCTTATCTTATCAATGTGTTAATACTTTAACAAGCTCGCTTCATTGACAGCTTAATCATGACCTATCTTCCTGCTCGTCCGGATGCATGTTGTTAACATCTTAACAATCTTCTATTGTTAATTGTTTAACAAGCTTCTACAGTTATTAGATAGATACCTGCACAGTGGATACCCCATCCCTACCTTACACACCCCTACCCATACCCTACCATAGTACATACATATTTATTATTATATTATTATCATTGTGTTGTTGATTGATTGTGTTATTGTGTTGTTCTCTTTCTTCTCTTGTTCTCTTTGGTTTGTCTCTACTTCTCCTGCCTTGCCTTACTCCCTACCTTTGTTGACCTACCTATCCTTCTATCTTTGCTAAGTTATTAACAATGTTTGTACATAAACCTTATTTGTTAAATAACTAACAAGCCTCGTGCTAGCAATTGTTAATAGTTTGTCAATGCCGTTACTAGCTGGTTAGCTTTTGTTAAGTATTTAACAAAACCTGAAAAGTTACTGATTTTTTTCGTCTGTTTTGTTAGAGCGCAATAATTTAGTAGTAGTAACATTGGTTGATTGATTAAACAAGTGAATTATAGGAAAGAGTGTTTGTCTATTGTTTAACAAAATGCTTGAAGAAAAAGTGTTTGACTATATTTTAACAATGTTCTCGATGCTTGATGGTCGTTGGCTGCCCTGCGAACGTATTAGTTCCCTTACATCATCTATTGCTTTTTTGTTTATATCTTATATTATTTGCTTTATTTATTGTACATACTTTTGTTGTATTATTGTATTTTGCTGGCGTTGCGTTTGTTCATTGTTTGTGTTAAGGCCCCGCTACAAGTCAGCGTTGCTCAGCGTTTTTTTCGTTCATCTACAGACTGTATGTATGAGTATTTCTTAGTATGAAAATAAAATTAAAATGGGCGGGGGTGTATTATGGGAAAAAACTTTTTGGGAAAGTGAAAAAACTTTTGCTCTCCAACTTTCCCAATCCAAAAGTTTTTTTAAAATCAAAAGACGAATATAACAATAACAATAATCCAAAAGTTTTTTTAAAATCAAAAGACGAATGTTTTTTTATTGCTCGTATCCTCCCTACAATCCAAGGTTTTTCAAAAAAAGGCTCTATAATAACCTCATAATCATAATTAGGATTCCCAAGTTCCTTTATTTTTTCTTCCAATTCACTATAATTATTTACCTAAACATATAATTTTGGATTATCTTCTGCTATAAAAATCATTATTTAACTCCTAAATATACTGCCAATCCAATTAAAATTGCTCCAATAATTATAATATCTCCTTCTTCATACCTAAGTCCGTGACCTAAAACCCAACCACCGCACCAAGCAATTAATATATGCATTATTATTTACCTCATATTCCGCCTTTTTATAATAAAATTTTCTGTATTATCCTCCCCAGGTTCAGTGACAATAATAAAATCTCTTGAAGAATTTTTCTCTCCAATTTTTATATAATCTCTTTTTAAATAATACTCCATAGCCATTAAAATAAATTCATTGTTTCCAAAATTTTTTTCAATACACTCTTCCCAAGAATCGTAAAATACAATTTTTTTATCCATAATTAAAATTCTGGCCTCCTAGGCTCCTTAATTAATCCATAATCATATAAATTATCAATATTTCTGGAAATTCCTTTAATATATTTCTTTATTTCAGTGTTTACATCTACCTGCCGCGCTCGCTGCGCTCTGTACTCAGCAAGTCGTCGTCCAAAAGCCTCATTCCACTCATCCTCTGGAGCACAATAGGCAATTCCTTTATAAACTCTAACATCTATAAAATCATCATATTGTTCATCTGCCAAATCATACTTAGCAAGGCGGCGCGGAATTTCATTAACAGTAGTAATGATACAAATTACAGTTCCTTTTTCTTCATTTATTTTATATTTCGTAGTAACTCGTTTACTCAGGTCATAATCTACCATATTCTTTTATCCTCCTCTAATTTTAAAATAATAAAAAATAACAATATATTAATACAATTAAAAAAATACTAATAATTGCTCCAATTTCTATTCTATTAAAAATTTTTTCTGATATAATTAAACAAATATAAATTATCACAAAAGAAAGCGGAACAATTAATAAAAGTAATATTAAATCATTTGGATTTATGGGCAATCTCTTCCGCATAAATAGGTTTCCATTCTTCTTCTTTATTGTTATTATTATTTAATGCGGGAACCCAATTTTTTGCGGGCTGCCGCATCAAAAATTCTAAGGCCCCAAGAGTTCTATGCTGAACCCTTTCATCGTCAAAACCTTCTACTAACATCTCTTGAAACCATTTAATCTGGTCTGTTGTTAACAAAATTCCTTCCATTTTAATCTCCTTATGAACTCGCTAAAACAAACATCATACCCACCGCAGAAATCAGCATCCCGCCAAAGAATAATAAAGTACCTATGTCAATAAATGTTTGATTCATTATTTTTCTCCTTTTTATAGTTCTGCCAGTTGTTTTATTTTTTTCTCTTTTCTTATTTCAGTCTCTTTGATAATAATTGACCAAAGCCAAGATGGAATATCTTCTATCTCATATTCATATAAGGTTGCGGCATATGAGCCTCGTCCTAATATTTTTCTAAGATGATCACGATCATTTAAAATGCGGTCGCACCAATCAATTTCTTTTTTTATTTCAATTGCTTTTTGTAGTTTTTCTTTCGTCATTTTGATTTTCCTATTGTTCTAAAATTTTCACTAATGAATCTGCTATTAATGCAAGTGAATATGCCGCACTCATTAGCGACCCATCTATATGCGTCTTACACATTTTATCTAATATATCTTTATCTAGAACTTCTTTTGGAGCTTTTCTCCACATAGAAAGTTGCTATTTCATTTGTCTAATAAAATATTGTGTGGCTGTTTCCATTATAACCCCTCTTTTATCTTTTTCAAAAAATCTTCAACTTCAGAAAAATGTTTTCCTGTTTTACATAAGTCACTCATTGGAACTTCTTCACTTACACTGCCATCAAACCATAATATATCACATCGGGTAGCTAAAATACAAGTTACAATACCTTTATCTCCTAAATCTTTATCTTTTACTTCATCGCCTATCTGAATTTCATTCTTTTCTCTTTCCCATTCTTCATACATATCTTTTGCCTCTTGGTATGAACAATTACCAATAAGAAGTAAATTCATTAAGTCTTCCCAATCTTTATTTGTATAATTAAGAAGTTTTTTTGCAAAATTCCATGCATCATCTCTTCCTGCCTCCAAACCTTTTTTATAGCCATTCATCCATACAGCATTATCTTCACAATTATAAGGGGTAATATTATATACCTGTCCTTGCTCATCAGGTATTTCAATTATATATTTCATTGTTTCTCCTTTATTTTCTTCAACAACTCTTCCATTTCATTAAAATGCCTGTTAAGTTTTCTCAGCTTGTTCACTGGAAACTTACTAACACTACCATCTGAAGCTAACAAATAAGCAGTGTTAAAATGAAATCCTATCACTATATATTTGAAATTTCCATCCTTTAGAATTACTTCATCCCCAACACGAATTTTAGACATCTCAGTTTTCCACGCTTCATACTTAGCTTTTGCCTCTTGATAGGTCATGTCACGAACCGCATGAGTAATACCCATTCCAAGAATCTCTTTATCTTCAAGTGACCACATGAATTTACTAACAAAATTCCACACCTCATTTTCAGCTTTTTTCTTAATTTCACTCTCATTTAGCTCAATAGTAGGTGCATTTTTTATATCATCCATATAAACAAATCCTACACACTCATATTGGTCACTGCCCACTGGCTCAAATCTTTCATGTACTAATAATGCATCAGCATCAATTAATCTCATTTATATAAACCCTTTCTTAAAAGAATTTGTTGCCTTATTGCAGCAAATATGTCTAATAAATGTTCTAAAGTAATTTCCTCTTCTTTTGTTAAATTATCAATATTTCCTTCGATGCGGTTTGGATAAATAATTATTTGCATTTTATTCTCCTTATTTGAATAAAAAATTATTTATATTTAATTTTATTGCCTATCCAATCTTTAGAAAAATTATTATTTTTCCAAATTTTATTTTTTTTATATCTAATACAATCCAATCCGCCAAACCAAGGATGAGAAATTAAATATCCAAATTCAAGACAAGTATATCTAATAATACCTTCTTTAAGTAATAGCGGATCTGGTTTACAATTTTGACAAGATGAACAATGTTTCATCTTTTATCCTCCTTAAAATTATAATAAATAATTGGTTTTCCAATTTTTTGAGCATAATTAACAGTTAACCATGTGCCGCCTGCTTTTATTCCATCCCAAACCGCTAAAAGTAAATCACAATTATCTACCATATATTTATCTCTTATCCAATAAACTTTATTACCAATATATTTTTGATGTAAAAATCTAACATCAACATCTTGTGCTTGATTTATTATTTCTTGTTCTATTGGATGGAGATTTCTTTTATATGGATAACAACAAATTAAAGGTATTTTATTTTCAACTGCCGCACGTGCAAAAAGTTGATCAACACCTTGCGCCATCCCTGAAATTGCGGCTGTGCAGTCATACTGAGTAAAAATTCCATTAATCCATTCTTTAATAAATTTTTCTTCTCTTTTAAGACGAGCAGGTCTATGTCCTGTTGCAGCAATTTTCATTAATACTCCTCTCCATCAAAATGAGGGCAATTATATCTTAAATTACCATCTTTTGGTTTCCAGTCGCAAAATTTATTATAACAAAAATTACAATTATTTGATTTTATAAGATTCTTATATTCAGTACATATATTTAAAATTTTTGTACAATTAATTATTATTTCATTTATCTATTCTATTGTTATTTTCATTTACCTACTTTGCCTTCTTTCTATATCCTTCTGAAAAACCTTGACAATATTGTTCAAATTCTTTATTTTTAGTCCCCACAGCAGCCATAAAAGCACCAGTTAAAACTCCGATTGAGCCTCCAAGCATAAAACATACGATATTAATAATAATATTTAACATTTATTTTTCTCCTTTTTTATATATAAATATTATATTATATTTTTTTCCAAAAATCAATAAAAATCTTTTGATTGGAATTGACAAAAATAAATTTTTTTGTTATAATATTAACATAAGATTAGTAGAAAGGAGTTTTAAATGGGGCAATTAGAAAAAAATAATTAGACAATTGCATAGAAAAATAAACGCCCTTATCCAAAATTAGATTATACTATCACAGATTTAAAAGAACGTAATAAAATAGTGCATGAAATTGTAGACAACGTTCTTCCATAGAGATTAACTCCTTATTATTTAGAATAGCTTACTAAATATTTAACTGAAACTCCAAAAGATAAAAAATAGAAAAAAATTTTAACAGACAATAGAATGGTAACTATTAATAAAAGAGAAACTTCTTATGAAGGTTTTATTGAAAAATTAGAAAATGGAGAAGATGGAATTTATAATTTCATGACCAATGGGGATAAAAATATATTATTGGTGCCAAAAATACAAATTACTAAAGATGATCTTGAAACTATTCCAGGTTTAAAAGAATTAAGATAGTAGATAAAGAAAACAGAAGAAAAACAAAAAAAAGCTAAAGGAAAACAAAAGTTTTTATTAACTAAACAATTAATTTAGATGCGGCAAGACCAATATGTATTAAAAAATGCTTATAAACCGCCTATTAATACTACAAAAATTACTAAAACTATTAATCAATTAGATTTAAGAGAAAAAATTACAATAAATGAAAAAGGAGAGCCAATAAGTAATGGATTAATATCTTTATTTAATCCTGTTCATGTTTGTTCTCTATTGTGTAATTATTCAAAAATTAAAGAATAGTGTTGGGGATATTTTGATAGTGATTTATGGTATTTAATGCAAGATTTAGAAGAACTTATTGATATTGCTTTAAAATAGGATTATCCTATTTTATATGATATTATGATATATAAAATAGACGGTATGCAGAATAAACATATTGCTTAGAAATTAAAACAAGATTATGATGTGACTTATTCTATTGAATATTTATCTGCGGTTTGGCGTAAAAAAATTCCAAAAATAATTGCGGAAAAGGCAAAAGAGAGATGGATAATTTGGCATTATACCTTTGAAGAAAAAGGGAAATGGAAAAGATGTTCTCGTTGTCATAAAATAAAATTGGCACACCCTTATTTTTTTACTAAAAATAAAACTGCAAAAGATGGTTGGTATAGTATGTGTAAGGAGTGTAGAAATAAAAAGAAAAAATAATAAGAAATGGGGAGTTTTATGGCAGAAGAAAAAAAAATAAAAGGACAATTATAGGATTCAAATGGTAAATGTAGATGTAAAAGATGCGGTAAAGTAATTAATCAAATAAATTTTTATACTTACAAAGATGGTAGTAAGTGTGAATATTGTAAACCATGTTTAACCGCACATATAGATAATTTTGATCCATCTACTTTTGTATGGATTCTTGAGAAAATGGATGTTCCATATATTCCCACTGAATGGAATGTAATAAGAGATAAGGCTTTTGCAAAAGATCCTTATAAAATGAATGGAATGTCTGTTGTAGGTAAGTATCTTGCCAAAATGAAATTAAAACAATGGAATAAATATAGCTATAAAGACTCTGAAGAAATTCAAGCAAAGATAGAAGCGGAAGAACAAGAAAAAGAAAGATTTCAACAAGAAGAAAAAGAAAAATATGAAAAAGAATTAAAAGAAAAATTAGATGAAGGTAGAATTTCATTAGCTTAGTATCAAACTTTAGTTACAACAGAAACTCAAAACAAATAGTTGACACATTGGGGTAACAATATAACAGGTTAGCATCTTACTAAAAAACAATCTAATTTACCGCCAGCTTATACTAATAATTTAAATCCTTTTCAGTAGCAAAATTTTATACCAGAAGAATAGATGATTGATGTTGGTGCTAATTTAGACAAATAGGATAAAATGTATTTAGCTATGAAGTGGGGAAGGTTATATCGACCTAGTCAGTGGGTTGCATTAGAACAGCTGTATAATGAGTTTATGGATTCTTTTGATATTCAAGGTGCGGCAAGAATTGATACTTTAAAAATGATTTGTAAGACATCTTTAAAAATGAATGAGGCTATTGATTGCGGAGATATTGATTCTTATCAAAAATTATCACGAGTTTATGACTCAATGATGAAATCTGCAAAATTCACTTAGGCCCAAAATAAAGATAAAGATGGAGACCATATTGATTCTGCTTCTGCTATTGTGGATTTTGTTGAAGCTAATACTGGAGAAATTCCTCGTTATAAATGTGATGAACCTCAAGATATAGTTGATCAAATTATTTTAGATTTAAAAACATATACTAAAAATTTAATTTATGAAGATAAATCTTTAGCTCAATAGATTGAAAAATATTTACAAGATAAACGAATTTCGGATGAAATGAAAAAAGACAAAAAAGAAGCTAAAGAAAAAGGGCTAGATAATGTAGAATTAAAAGACGAAGATTTTAGTAAATATAAGGAATCTTTAGAAGAAATGAAAAAACATGATAAAGAATTAAATGATGAAAAAATTGAACAAGAATATAAAAGTAGGAAGGTGAAGCGATCATGAATTTAAAATAGTTATTGCAATTATCTTCCGAAAGAGATTATAAAAAACAGGGATTATCTGAAGAAAGATTAACAGAAAATTTATCTAAATTAAGAAACATTATTGCTTATTTTCGTTAGTATCCAGATATTTTTGTTGATTTTATAAAAGGAAAAGATAGTACATTTAATTTTTTATTTTATCAAAGAGTCTTTCTTAGAATTGTGATGCGGCATAGATATGTATATGCCACATTCCCGCGTGCTTATTCTAAATCCTTTCTTTCTATGATGGCATTAATGATTAGATGCATCTTATATCCTAATTCACATTTATTTGTAACTACTGGCGGAAAAGAACAAGCTGCGAGTATAACTATTGCAAAAATTGAAGAAATATGTAAATTAATTCCTGGGTTAAAGAATTAGATTAATTGGGATAGAGGGGTTTCTACTAAATCAAAAGATAATGTAAAATATGTTTTTAAAAATGGATCAACTATTGACATTCTTGCGGCAAGGCAATCATCAAGAGGTCAAAGACGTACAGGTGGTTTAATGGAAGAGTGTGTCTTAATTGATGGAGATATTTTAAATGAAGTAATTATTCCTACCACAAACGTAGATAGAAGATTATCTGATGGAAGCAGACATAAAGAAGAAAATGTAAATAAAAGTCAGATTTATATAACTACGGCGGGTTGGAAAAATTCTTTTGCTTATCATAAATTAATATAGCTTTTAATAAATTCTATTCTTGATCCAAATGAATATATGATAATGGGAGGAACTTATTAGACACCCGTTATTTCTGGTCTATTGGATGAAGATTTTGTAGAGCAATTAAGGTTACAAGGAACTTTTAATGATTAGTCTTTTAATAGATAGTATAGAAGTATTTGGTCTGGAGATGTAGAAAATGCCTTTTTCTCATCTGAAAGATTTGATAAATATAGAGTTTTATTGCAACCTGAGTATGAATATAGCGGAAGGTCGGCAAAAAATGCATATTATGTTCTTGGCATTGACGTTGGTAGAGTTGGATGTACAACCGAGATTTGTGTATTTAAAGTAACGCCGCAAGTTCAAGGGGCCGCACAAAAGACATTAGTTAATATCTATACATACGCAAGTTAGCATTTTGAAGACCAATGTATTCATATAAAACGACTATATTATAAATATAAACCACGTAGGATTGCTATTGATGCGAATGGATTGGGCGTGGGTCTAATTGATTATTTAGTTAAACCGCAAGATACCGATGATGGAGAATTTTTACCACCTTTTGGAGTATTTAACACAGATTAGTATCCTGAATATAAAAAATATGTTACACCTGAAACTGAAAAAGATGTTTTGTTTTTAATTAAGGCGAATGCACCTATAAATACATAGGCTTATAGTTATGCTCAAACGCAAATGTTTAGTGGTAAAATTAGATTTTTAATTGATGAAAGTTTAGCAAAAACAAAATTAATGTCAACTAGACAAGGTCAAAATATGAATATTGATAAAAGAAATGAATATTTAAGACCTTTTATTTTAACTTCTATTTTAAAAGAACAAATGTTAAATCTAGTTGAATAGAATGAAGGAGTTAATATTATTTTAAAACAAAGCAATAGAAGTATTAAAAAAGATAAGTTTTCAGCTTTTATATATGGATTATATTATATACGATATTAGGAAGAGATAAATAAGAAAAAGAAAAAAAGAAATATTGCTGATTTTTTATTTTTTACACAAAACTGAGGACAAAGTTTATTAAAGTTATAAATAAATTTTTTATATAATAATAGTGAGGGGAGGAAAAATATGCGAGCTTCAAGAGGAGAAATAAAAATAGAGGAGATTTTACAACAATCTGGCTTAGAGTTCGTAGAAGAGTACTCTTTTCCAGATTTAGTAAGTAACACAGGTCGCCCTTTAAGATTTGATTTTGCGGTTTTTGATGATTAGCACAATATTGATTTTTTAATATAGTTTCAAGGAATTCAACATTATGAAGCAAAAAGTAAATTTGGTGGATATAGTGGATTAAGAAAACAACAATTTTATGATATGAAAAAAAGAGAATATTGCCAAAATCATGGAATCACTCTAGTAATTATTCCCTATTGGGATGAAGCTAGAATGGATTATGACTATATTTTAAGGGCGGCGGGTTATTAAGAATGAGAGGTATCTAAAGTTGATAAATCGAATGGCTTAGATTAAGAAAAAAGGCTTTAATATGATTGGAACTGAAGATTACCAAAATTTAAATTAGAATACGATGGAAGAAGAATATGTTTCAACAGATTTTTCTAAAATTAGAGTTGGAATAAAAACAGTTTCTGATGCAATTTTTAAATTAGGAGATTTTCAAAAAGTAAATCCTAGTTTAGCCAAAAGAGAATAGGTGTTAAGAGCTATACATTATGGAAACTTTGAAAAGATGAGAAGTATTTCAAATTATTTTTATAAAGTTAGTGGTATTTATCAAAGACTTTGTAGATATTTAGCTTATATGTATAGATATGATTGGCTTATCACACCACATTATTCAAAAAATATGAAGCCTGATAAATTACTTGAGGGTTTTTATAAAATTTTAACATATTTAGATAACTTTTAGGTAAAAAAATTTTTTGGAGATGTTGCTTTAAAAGTTGTTAAAAATGGATGCTATTATGGATATTTAATCGCAAAATAGAATCGTATAGTAGTTCAAGAATTGCCGCCAAGATATTGTAGAGTGCGTTTTACAGTTAATGGTCAACCCGCAGTCGAATTTAATATGAAATATTTTGACGATATGTTTACAGACGTTTAGCAAAAAATGAAAATGTTAAAAGTTTTCCCTTCAGAGTTTGAAAAAGGTTATAAATTATATAGGCAAAATAAATTAAAACCAGATTTTCCTGGAGACGATTCTGGTTGGTATTTACTTGAAATTGGGTCTGTAATAAAGTTTAATTTAAATGGGGAGGATTTTCCGCCCCTTATTGCGGTTGTCCCTGCAATTATTGATTTAGATGAAGCTCAAGATTTAGATAGAAGAAAAATGCAACAGCAATTATTAAAAATTATTATTCAAAAATTACCTATAGATAAAAATGGTGATTTAGTTTTTGATGTTGATGAAGCACAACAGCTTCATAATAATGCGGTGCAGATGCTATCTAAGGCTATTGGGATTGATGTATTAACTACTTTTGCAGACGTTGAAGTTGCAAATACATCAGATAACCGCACTACAACAACAAAAGATGATTTAGAGAAGGTTGAAAGGTCTGTTTATAATGAGGCTGGTATTTCTCAAATGCAATTTAATACAGATGGAAATATTGCTCTTGAGAAATCTATTTTAAATGATGAGGCCTCAATGTGGAATTTAATTCAACAATTTGAAACATTTTTAAATACTTTATTAATACCTTATAATAAAAATCCAAAAAAGGTTACTTATAGAGCACAAATTCTTCCAACAACCATTTATAATTATAAAGATTTAGCTAAACAATATAAAGAGCATACTCAATTAGGTTATTCAAAAATGTTACCACAAATTGCTCTTGGACAATCTCAAAGTTCAATATTAGCTACTGCATACTTTGAAAATGATATTCTTGATTTAGTTAATGTATTTATTCCTCCGTTGATGTCTAGTACCATGAATGCGGATGTTCTTAATAGAAATAAAGAAGTTTAGGGTTCAGAAAGTGGTGCGGGAAGACCTGAAAAAGAGGATGATGAAAAATCAACTAAAACTATTCAAAATAAGTAGTCTATGAATTAAAATTTTTGGACAAAACTTGTTAAAATATTAGCTTAATTTTTATAATATATATGAAAAGGATGAAAGGGGTTTTTTATTATGCACCAATCGGTTGCAACAATAGATTCTCCTGAGTTTTTAAATCTTCAACCTCTCGATATTAATCCTTTAATGTCAAAATGTGAAATTAAAGTTTTATATGTTGGAGCCAATAGAAATCAGACTTTCATTGATGAAAAGGTTGCAGCTGAAATTGGAAAAACCCTTAGAGGGGCTCCAATAGTTGGATATTATAGAGATAGTAAAGAAGATTTTACTGATCATGGAGAAAAGGTTATTATTGATGATGAAGGAATAAAATTTGAATGTCAAACAGTTCCTTATGGTTTTGTGTCTCCCGATGCAGATGTTTGGTTTCAAAATTTTGAAGATAGTGATAGCATGGGTAATAAAGTTGTTCATAAATATCTTATGACAACAGGATACCTTTGGACTTCTCAATTCCCAGAATCCAGCTTACCTGTGGAAGAAGGTCGTCCGCAATCTATGGAACTTGAAAAAGATTCTGTAAAGGGACATTGGGAAACTAGTTTTGATAACAATTTAGATTTCTTTATTATAAATGATGCAGTTATTCAAAAAATTTGTATATTAGGATAGGATGTTGAACCTTGTTTTTAGGGGGCTTCTATTACTTCTCCTAATGTAAGTACGAATTTTACCTTAGACGATAAATTTAAACATACTTTATATAGTATGTTACAAGATTTAAAAAACGTCTTAAATAGGGGAGGACACTAGATGGATAATCTTGAAAATACTGTTATTTCTGAAGAAGAAGTTACTACAGAGTTTACAAAAACAGAAGAAGTGACCACAGAAAATAACGATAATATAGATGATACTCTTGCGTCTTCTGATTATGTTAAAAAGGATGAAGAAGAAGAGAAAGAAAAAACTTCAGAAGAAGGCGGTTCTGCTTCTGAATCCGATTCTACAGACGAAAAAGATAAGTAGAATGAGTCTACAGAAGAAGGCTCTGAAGATGACAAGGATGATGAAAAAAAGAAGAGATATACTGCAATTGAAAATGAACTTAATACTTTAAAAGAAAGTTACAGTAAGCTTCAAGAACAATATCAAGAACTTGTAAATTTCAAAAAAGAAATTGATAATCAGAAAAAAGACGCTCTTATTGCTGAATTTTATATGTTGCCTGAAGAAGATAAGGCAGAAATTATTCAGAATAAGGAAAATTATACTTTAGAGGAAATCAAAGCAAAACTTTCTGTTATTTGTTTTGATAAGAAAATTAATTTTTCTATGAATGAATAGGAAAAGAAAGAAGAAGAGATTATAACTTATAATTTAAATAATGATAAAGACAGTAATTTACCAGAATGGGTAAGAGCTGTTAAAGAACAAGAGAAACTTGGTTAATATTTTTATTAGGAGGACGCTAAATTATGGCAACAATTAAAAGAAAAGGATATGGACAAGTTGAGCCTAACCACCTTTCTGGTATTGTTACTGGTCAGATTTACGCACAATTACCGGCACATGTTAAAACAGCAGATGTTGGATCTGCAGACTCAATTACTCAATTAGAGCAAGGACAGTTTGCAAAATATGATTATGCGGCTGGCGAAGTAAATTTCACAGGCGATGGAGAATTTATGCTTGTTTATAATGAAGAAAAACTTTATGATGAGAGACTTCAAAGTCATAAGGATTTTGTTTATAAAGCAGAAGACTTTTTTGATAAGAAAATGTATCCACGTTTAATTAAAACTAACGTTGGTGATATTATTACAACAAATACATTTGAAGCTAATACATCTAATACCGCAGAAACTAAAGGTGTTGCTATTTCAAAAGGAAATTATTTACAAGTTGGTACAACAGGTTTTCTTGAGGTTGCACAATCTGGTGGCTCAGCTGCAACAACAATGCCTTCAACTGGTATGGTATGGAAGGTTGTAGCACTTACTACTATGCCCGATGCAAAATCTGATGGTGTAAAGATTCAAAGAGTTCAGTGACAAGGAGGAGAAAGAAATGGCATTAAATAGAGATCAGCTTATTGAATTAGCTAGGGCAAATGCTAGGGCTTCCTTAAATCCTTCCGCTGCTTATTCTTTTGGTGGAGAAAGCCTTTCAGCAGATGCTTTAAATAAAACTTATATTAAAGAATTAAATGAATTAGGAGCAACACCGCAACTTTTTAGAGAAAATAAAAATCTTATTTATACTCTTATGGAAGTAGGTTTAACAGAAGTTATTCCTCAGAAAGTTCTTCAGTCTTATGGACAATTTGCGGATGTTCGTACTTTTGCTCAGGGAGTTAAACCCGTATATAAAATTAGAATTAGTGAAGCTTCAAAGGCTCGTGCTAAGCAATTCGTAACAAGAGTTGGTTTAGCAGGTAGATATGAAGTATTCAAGCTTGATGGAAGAACCATTGAAGTTCCGACAGGAGCTTACGGCGGAGCTTCCAGAATTGAATGGGAAGAATTGCTTGATGGTCGTATGACAATGAATGACTATTATAGTATAGTTCTTGAAGGAATGGATGAAGCTGTTTATAGAGAGATTGCAAAGGCTCTTGTTGCTTCTATTGGTGATATTCCTGCTTATAATAAGACCGTTCAAAGTGGATTTAATGAAAATGCAATGGATCAATTACTTCAAACTGCAGATGCTTATGGAAAAGCTACTATTTATTGTACTTTTGAATTTGCAGCAAAAATGATTCCGGCAAATAGTGCAACTTGGTCTGATGGAATGAAAGAACAAATTTGGAATAATGGTTATTTTACAACCTATAAAGGACATCAAGTAATTATTCTTCCGCAATCTTTCACAGATACAACAAATAGTAAAAAAGTAATTGACCCGTCTTATGCATGGATTATTCCTACTGGTGCTGAAAAACCTATTAAAGTTGCTTTTGAAGGTTCTGCACAGGTAAAATCTTTTGATAATAGAGATTGGTCTACAGAAATTCAGACTTATCAAAAATTTGGTGTAGCAAGTTACATTCTTAATCCTGGTATTTGTGTTTATAAGAACGCTTCTCTTACCACTGATGTAACAGCACCTCAACAATCTGTTTAATAATTAACAATACAAAAATAAATAAGGGAGAATTTTTATAATTCTCCCTTATTTTTGGAGATAAAAGGAGTAAATATAATATGGTTAATAAAGATACTATTATTAAAGTTAAAAATAAATTTGGTGGGACAGTTGGTTATGATGTCCCTGATACTAATTTACATAGAAATTTTTATCCGAATCAAACTAGAGAAATTACTTATGATGAATTAGAGAAAGTTTATTATTCACCAGGTGGCGAAGTAATTTTAAGAGAATTTTTAGAAATTGAAGATGAAGAGGCTATAAAACAGCTTTTTGAATCTAATGTTGAACCAGAATATCATTATAATCGAGAAGATATTAAAAAATTAATGTTAACAGGAACATTAGATCAATTTTTAGATTGTCTTGATTTTGCTCCTTCTGTAACTAAAGAAATTATTAAAGAAATGGCGGTTGATTTACCTTTAAATGATATGGAAAAAAGACAGGCTATTCAAGATAAATTAAATTTCAATGTAACAAAAGCAATTGAAATTAAAAATACTAAATTTGATGGTGAAACAGAAGAATCTAATGAGAACACTTCTTCAAAAACAAGAAGAACCGCACCTGTGAAAACTACTAATGATGCATCTAAGCGGAGAGCTAAAATAATTATCGGAAAATAATTTTATATAAGGAGGAATATAAATGAATACTACTTCTTTTTCACTTGTATATGACTCCTTTCTTTCTAAGATTACAGATGATATGTATTTAGAATTAACGGAAATAGACACTTTTAGGATGCTAGAGCAACTTCTTTTATCTGCTATTGATAAATTTTAGTTCCCTAGAATTGACTTAACTAATTATGACCTTTTTGAGATTATTGATGAAAGAATTTACAATGGAGTAGAAAGTGATGATTAGGACGTTCCAATGGTAATTTATTAGGGTGGTTGCTTTAACAATAGATTGACACATGAAGAAATAAACATTTTAGCTGTGTATATGATTGTAGAGTGGTTAAGTCAACAACTTGCAAGTGTTGAAAATACAAGAATGAAATACAGTGGCTCTGATTTTAAATTTACTTCTCAAGCAAATCATATGCAAAAACTTCTTCAATTAAAAAAAGATTATGAGCGTGAAGGCTTTCATTTACAAAGACTTTATAAAAGAAGGATTCCAGATAAAAATGGAATTATGCGATCAACTTTTGGAATACTTAGGACCCCTGTCGATTATACTTTTAAAGATTTAAAGGATGGGGTTTTATGATACTAAAATATAATGTTTAGATAGAAAATAAAATAATTTTTAATAGATTACAAAATCTTATTAATCAAACTTATAAACTTTTACCAAATAGAGAAGAAGGAATTGATTGGGAAAAACCTTTAGAAACTATTTTGGAAGAATTGGCGGGAATGCAAAGATTAATGGATTGCGGCTATCCATAGATTTTTTTCCCTCTTTTAAATAAATTGGAAGGACTTTATTCATTAACTTAGGAAATGGATTTTTCTTGTTATAGAAGAACTATTTTTGAATGTTTAAGTTTAATGAATGATTTACAAAAACAAATATGTCCGTAGAATTATTAAATAAAAGATTACAATACCAAGGTGGTAATCAAGAACAAAGGTTTATAAAAGATAAATTAATAGGGTTAAAAAGAGCTTTATTATATTCTTATCAAGCCGCAACCGCAGTTCTTGCTGATGGTAGATAGTTTAGATGTTTAATTAATCCAAATAGAAATAAACCCGCTTATGATAATAAAATTTTATCTATTCCGTATAAAGATGTATGTTTAAATTCTCCTAGAGTTGGAAAAACTTCTTAGGGATAGGAAGAGATAGGAATAAAAGCTGGGGATGTTTTTACTTGGAAAGAAACTGATACTCATTGGTTAGTTTATTTGGAATATATTGAAGAAGATGCTTACTTTAGGTCTGAAATTCGTAGGTGCGATCAGTAGGTAAAAATAGGAGATAAATCTTATTGGGTTTATATTCGTGGACCTGTTGAGACATCAATTGAATGGACTCAAAAGGCAGGTATTGAATGGAATACTTTAAATTATTCATTGGTAATGTATATTACCGCGGATGAATTAACCAATAGTCATTTTGAAAGATTTAAAACAGTTAAAATTTTTAATCCTAAATTTAATAAGGAAAAAACCTGGCAAGTAGTTGGTGTCGATCCTTATTATGGAGATGGAATTTTACAGGTCTTTTTAGATGAATTTTTTGAAAATACAATTGCGGATAAGGCTGAAAAAGAAAAATAGTCTGCAATAAATAAAGATAGTTCGGTAAATAAAACCGCTCCTTATATAAAAGGTCCAGTATCTGTAACCCAGTATAGTAAAGCTTATTATGAAATTTGTAATGCAGATGGTGGAAAATGGTTTTTAAAATGGAAAGGACAAGAACAAGATTTAAATAGTTCTTTAAAAATTATACCTTTAAATGTTTCCATTGGGGAGTTAGGAAAATTTACCTTGATATATAGAGTATAGGGAAATGATGATATTACATTAGAAGTTGAAATTGTTTCTCTTTAAGAGATAAAAGGAGTTGGATAAAACATATGAAAAGAGATTTAGCTTTAAGGCCAACTGATTTTACTTCATCTTTTTTATCTTGCGAAAAAGATTTAGAAGCAATTTTAAGAAAATTGTTTGTAGAAAGTCAGCCTTATAGTAATGATTTAAAAAAATTATTAGTAATAAATACAAAAGATTGTTTAGATAATACAACAAGTTTGGTTTATCAAGATGCTATTAAAGATATGAGTCTTTCTAAATTAAGAGAATAGGGATATATCAAATTTGAACCTAAGATAAAAATGCCTGAGCATGAAGAAATTAAAACTTATTTGATTTTTTCTTTTGATAATTTTAGGACAAATGAGACAAATCCGCAATTTAGAGACTGCAATGTTCATATTGATGTATTATGTCATACTGACTATTGGGACCTTGGTAATTTTAGGCTTAGACCTTTAAAAATTTGTGGGTATATTGATGGAATTTTAAACAATGCTCGTTTGTCAGGAATTGGGACTTTTCAATTTTTAGGATGCAATGAATTGGTATTAGATGAAACATTATCTGGATATACATTAACTTATTTTGCGATTCATGGTACGGATGATGTTTTACCAAGTTAGCATGATTGGATAAAAAGATGATTGATGAATTACTTTTGATTTCTGGAAATGATATTCCTTTTCCTTAGGCAGGATTTACTATTCATCAGCCTACTTTAAAAGAAATTGCATATATCACTGAATAGCATTTTTGGACTGGATGTTAGTTATTAAAATTTGATAAAGAAATATTACTTGATTAGGACAAAGTTGGTTTATCTAATATATCAAATTTTAATATAATAATGACGGTAGTGCAAGAAAAATCAATAGAGTCAAAATAGGCTCGTGTAAAATTAATGTCTATTCTTGCACTGCTGTTCCCAACAAATGAGATTTTGTTGAGAAAGAATGTAATACAATTAAGAAATCCTTAGAGTGGTTAGGTTAAAGAAATTAATAATGAAAATTTTTAGACCTTTAAGCAAATCTTAATTGATATGTTTTGTCTTTCAAATCAAGAAGATAAATAGTATAATCCAAGTGGATAGTTAGCTAAAAAGATTGCAAATAAAATTAAAAGAGGTAGACAGTAGAAGGCGAAGCTGGCGCCTGATACTAAAGTTGCTATTTTTAGTCGCTATATTTCTGTTTTAGCAGTAGGCTTACAAAAAGATATAAATAGTTATATGAATTATACTGTTTATCAATTAATGGATGAATTTAAACGGTTTGAGTTAAAATTACATTATGACTCTTGGTAGAGATTTAAAATTGCCGGTGCAACTGGCATGGAAGATCCTGAAGACTGGTTAAAGGATATTCATTAGGAATAAAAAAACAATAAAATCATATTTCGTATAAAATATAAGGAGGAAATCCAAATGAAATTTGGTGTTCGTGAAATTGCTAATGTAGTGTTTAAAGCAAAGAATCAGCAAAAAATTGGACCTTATACTTTTGAAAAAGGACAACCTGTATTCTACTTAGACTCTGCAAAAACTTCTTCCATGGAAGGTGCGGCTACTACTGTATATGCAACAGGTGGTCGTGGTAATACTCGTTTGATTGCCTGGGAAGGTGAGAAAACTTTAACATTTACAGTTGAAGATGCTTTACTTTCTCCGATTAGTTTTGCTATGTTATCTGGTGCTGGCGTTATTAAAGGTGCCGCAAGCTCTACTAAAAAGATTCATTTCCATCAAACAACTAATGCAGTTATTGGTAATGGAGAAATTGATCTTGATGATGCTTTAGAGGCTGGTGAAAAAATTTGTCCTACTGCTCCAATTTATGTAATGAAGCTTGATGCTCATGGAGACATTACTGGTGAGGTTATTAAAAACTGGTCTGTTGATACAGATGGAAGAAAACTTACTCGTGCATCAGGAGCAGATGCAGTTAGTGGCGCTGTTATGGTTGATTATTATGTTCTCAAAGCTGAAGGAACTGTTTCTGAGCTTCAAATTGATGCTGAAAACTTTGCTGGTTATTACTATGTAGAGGCAGATACATTATTTAGACGTCAATCCGATGGTAAAGATTTACCTGCCAACTTAACATTCCCGAATGTTAAGATTCAATCTAACTTTACATTCTCTATGGCTTCTACAGGTGATCCTAGTACATTTACATTTACTATGGATGCATTCCCAGGTTACACATATTTCAATAGAACTAATAAGGTTTTATGTGCTATTCAGATTGTTGATGATGCGACTGAAGCTAAGAATGATGCTAAACCGTTATTCCCACATCCTACTGGTTTCAATATTGATGAATCTATTAAGGATTCTGTAGATGGAAATAGCGATGGTGAAACTGATGACGCACAGGGTTAATGATTAATAAGAATTAAATAGGGGGTTATTTTTAATCCCCTATTTTTTTATATAGGTGATAAAGTATGGCTGTTGATAATAGTCAATTTAATTCTGAAGCTCAATAGATTTTACAAGAATTACAAAGATTATTAAATAAAGAAGATGCAAAAACAATTTTAGAAGGCGGTCTAAAAGAAATTTGTGAAAATTTTATTAATTTTTATGATAATTATTATAAAGAAGAAAATAAAATAAAAGGAAAAGGCTTAGTTGCTCATCGAATGCAATTACAAAATTTAATAAACCCTGAATAGCAATCCTCTTATGGAGGATAGAGAGCAAAAGAATCTATAAAGACAACAGTATCTACTTTGGCAAATGCTTCAAGAAAATTAGAAAGTTTATTAACTGGATTTAAAACTGTATTTTTAAAAACTTTAGGTAAGGAATTTATTCAAGAAATTGTAATAGAAGATAAAGATTTAACTCCAATAGTTATTAAATTACAAGGTTTTTCTGCTATGGAAAATTTTATTAGAAATTCATTATCAGATTTTCAAGGAAAATTAAAGTCTAATAATCAAATGTTGAATTTCATTAATAATAAGGATGATCATAGTAATTTATATAGTAAAATTATTGTACAAGATTCTTATATAAAAATTTATCAAGAAAGTAGAAGAAGATTAAATGTTTTTTATAATGTAATAGGAAAAGGAAGATATTATGGATAGGCTTTATTATTATACAAGCCAGATGGAACTTGGAAAAAATTTTATATAACTACACTTGGAGATGTAAAAGAAGGTTACATTGCTATGGTAACGAAACAACCTAATTTAGTTAATGAGATAGAAAAGGATATTGGAATTTTTACAACTTATATTGGTGAAGTAGATAATACCGCAGGCACATTAGTTCAAGATATACAAGCTTTAGAAAATACTTTACAAATTTCTGCAAAGTCGGGGTCAGCTCAAACTGGATCTCATGAACCCTTAATTGATTTAATTAGAAAAGTGGGAAAAGGAAATTTTGAAGAAATTAGAAATGTATTTACAAGAGATTCAAAATAGGAATCAAAATAGAGAAATAGAATTTATAATGATAAAGAAAGTAAAGAAAAAATAGCTAAAATGATTTCTGATAGCTCAAAAAAGAAAGCTAAAAATGCATCAGATAGTGTTGTATTGGATTTAGCAAAAGCTGAAAATATTTTAGTTAAATTAGAAGATTCATTTTAAGAGATAAAAGGAGATTTAAAAATGAAAGTATCATATGCAAATATGAAATTAAAAATGAACACAAATGTAAATACTTTTGATTTTTGTGGACAAAAAATTGAAGTATTAAAATATCTTCCCGCACAAGATAAATATGATTTATTAATGATTACATTACAAAAATCTTTAGAAAATGGTATTTACAATGATTTTAAATTAAATTTTTATTTTGAATTAAATTTAGTTTATATGTATACCAATATTTCCTTTACAGAAAAACAGCGGGAAGATGAATTTAAGATTTATAATAATTTAAAGAGTAATGGATTTTTTGAATTATTTTATCAAGCGTTAGATGAGAATGAATATAATGAGTTATTTACTCAATTAAATACAATTAGAAAAGAAAAAACAAAAGAGAATAGAAGCGTTACTTCAATTATTAATAAATTTATTAATGATTTACCTAGTAATGCAGAAGCCGCCGCAAAGATAGTAGAAAACTTTAATCCAGAACAATTTAAAAATGTAATGGAGTTTGCTAAATATGCGAATGGTGGAAGAGATATAAAATAATAATAAGGGGATAAATGAAATTAATCATTTATCCCCTTATTTTTTTATGGTTTTACAAAAATGCAGCCGCGATAAGTGTCATTAGTACATTGATTTTTTACATATTTATCAATGTTAATTTTTTCTTTTTTACCATGACTAAAGTTTCTTACGCAACATTTTGTATCATCCCACATAATGGGATTAGTGTGAATTGGGTCTTTTGTTTCAAGTAAAACAAGATATCCTCTAGCTAATGCAGTTCGTACTTCTTGAGCTGTTACTTTTCGTCTGAAAGTGATTTCAGCTTTTGGAGCAAGTTTCTTTAATCCTTTATAAACTTCTGATAACGGAATTTTACTTTTAATTTTAAGATGTTTTTTACTCCATTTTAATAATCTTGCCATTGTTTTATGTTTCCCAATAAAATACATAGCAACATAAAAACCAACAAGAGAACATCCATGGTGTTTTACAAAATCATTTCCAAAATTTTGTTGAGCAGGAACGTAAAATCCATGTCCCTTTTTTGGTTTTATATAAAGTGGATATTTCTTTTTTCCTGTTTTTTTAATTTGCATACTGTTTCAACTCCCTTATTAAAATCTACCAGACTCACCAAAACCACCAGAACCACGTTTCGTATCAGAAAGCTCATTCTTTTCACTAAAATTCATTTCAATAAAAGGCATTAGAATCATTTGTGCAATACGCTCTTGCGGTTCGATGCTTTGCATTTCATCTGTATCATTATGTAATGCTACAATGTACTCGCCTCTATAGTCACTATCACAAATACCTACACAGTTTGCGGGACGGAGACCTCTTTTTGTAGCAATACCAGACCTTGCGACAATTGCCGCGAAAGTATTCTTAGGTAATTCAAAAGATAAACCTGTTCCAATTTTTACAGTTGAATGAGGGGCAATATCAATAATATAGTCAGTTGCTGCATATAAATCATATCCCGCCGCATAATTACTTCCTCTTGTTGGAAGTTTAGCTAAATTATTTAACTTTTTAACTTTAATGTTTTCCATTTATTCTACCTCATAGTCAACTGTAATAATACTATTTGGTTCTTTAATATCATTAAAGTTTTTAGTAAGAGTTAATTTCCAATATTCATCAATAACTTCACCTTTTGATTTTCTTTCTTTATGTTCATTAGTATATTTACTAAGTATATAAGAATTATCTTTTTTAGCTTCTTCAATTGCTCTTGTTGCTTCACTTTCACTATCTACTCTATAAGTTTCAGTTGTGCTTACTAAGTATTTTGACATTTTTTATCTCCTTTTAAATACATCTAATTTTTAATTTGTTTTCACTATATTTTAAGAATTCCTATTCTTTAATTTGTCTAATAATTCCTTTTATATAATGTTTAGCTCCTGATAAATCAATTTGGTCAATATTATAAGTTTGAGATAACTATAATACTGTACTAGGAACATCTTTCATTCTTGCTTGAACTACTTCAAGTTTATTTCCATTTTCATAAACATAAAAAGTTTGATAAATATCAAAAGGATGAATAATTCCAATAATTTTTCTCATATAAGGTTCCTTTCTTAACACTGGATAACCATTTCATCACAATTAAATAAATAATAAGCAAATGCCTCATTATCTATTTTTAACCAAATTTCCCAGGCGTTATTCATTTTGTCGGAATCTTTTTCAATTGAAATGATTTCTCCTCTATTGTGTAATAAATCTATTAATTCTTTTACAGCAACTTGACAGGGATTTTTATTTCCAACTTCATATAAATGGAAAACTGTAAAATCATATCTTTCTCTACATAGTAACATTGCATATCCATCTAATTGCCAATTAAACCAGTCCTCTATTTTTGGCATAATTTTTTTAATTTGCTTTAAAGATAGAGGTTTTTCTTTCATAATAGCTCTTTTATTTAAATCATACAATGTTCCTAATGAAATATCTTTACTCATTTTAACTCCTTAAAAATCTATATTTTTATATAAAATTCTTTGATTTTTACTTCCTCTTAAATTTAATGTAATATCCCTTTCTTCTTCAATGTATCTACCATCTATTAAAATATCTATTTTATCTAAAATAGATTGTATATGATTATTTTGATTGCTTTGTAATTCTTCTAACGTATATCCAGTCCATACAAAAATTTTTATGTGCGGGTAGGCAGTTCTAACAGCGGTTATAATATTATCTACCTCTTCTAAATTTTGAGAACATAAAGGTTCTCCGCCTAAAATTGAAAAATTTCGAGTAATTCCATTTGCTGAAATAGCTTTTACAATTTGTCCTCTAATATCATTTGGAAGTTCTTTGCCTCCATTAAAATCCCAAGTTTCTGGGTTTTGACATCCCGGGCATCTATGCGGACAACCTTGAGTCCAAAAACTTACACAAGTTCCAGTCCCATTTGCAAAATCATTTAATATTAATCCTGCATATCTATTCATTTTATTTATATCCCCTTAGCAAAGTGGAGTGTTTAAATCTTAATTCTGTTTCTTGTTGTTTCCCAAAATTAAAAGCTGTTTTATAATCTCCTGTTAAATATCCAGTAACACGTCTTAATCTTTGAATTGATTCCCCGCTGCACATTGGACATTTATTATTAATTTCTCCTGTATATCCACAATCTAAACATAAATCATTTGGAATATTTAAAGCAAAATATGGAATATCTTTATCCATAGCATAATTTACAATTTGCTCAAGAGCGTCTATATTATGTAAAATTCCACTGTCTAATTCTACATAAGTAATACATCCCGCACTTGAGTATCCTGTTAATTGACTTTCAATATCAATTTTTGTAAAAGGATCAATTTCTTTCCAAACTGGGACATGAATACTATTAGTAAAAAATTCTTTATCACTAACATTTGGAATCATACCATATTTTTCTTGAAATTTTTTCATTGCGGTATAGCAAAGATTCTCGGCAGGAGTGTAATAAACACCAAAATTAAGTCTATATTGTTGTTTAAATTCAGCGCATCTATCTTTAAATAATTGTTCTATGCGTTTAGCTAATTCCATACCCTCTTTTGTTGTATGATCCTTACCAATAAGAATTTGTAAGCATTCTGCAAGACCTAATTGACCAATTACTATTGTGCCATGTTTAAGAGCAGAACGAATTCCTTCTTCTGGTTTATAACCTAACATAGTATGGTTTTCCCACATAAATTTTGCAGAAGATGGGTCTTGTGAACAAATATATTCAAATCTTTCAAGAAGCATGTCTTTAGCTTCATGAATTTTTTGATCAAGTAAATTCATAAAATTATCAATTGTTTGGCCTTCTAAGTCTTCGCTGAAAGATTCAGAATGTTTCATTATATATTCTTTAGCTTCCATCGCAAGAGTGGGAAGAATAATTGTTACAGGACAAATATTTCCGCGCCCATCTTTAATTTGCGGATTGACACCTAGCTCGGCATTTATATCAAAGCCATTAGCAGTGCGGCACCCCATTGTACTAAAATAAGTTTTTGGGTCCTTTGGATCATAACCTGCATTTCCGCTCCAATCAACATTAGCATAATTAGGATACAACCTTTTTGCTGTTGATTCAAGAGCCAATCTATATAAATCATAATTCGGTGTGTCAGGTTCTTTATTAACTCCTTTCATAACTTGAAAAATTCCACATGGAAAAATTGGTGTTTTATGAAATTTTCCAACACCTTTAATACTTCCTTCAAGTAATGCTTTTATGACCATTCGACCTTCTGGAAGTGTACAAGTACCATAATTAATAGAAGTAAAAGGTAACTGATTTCCACTTCGGGATTGAAGTGTATTAAGGTTGTGATACATACCTTCAACAGCCTGTTGTAATTCTTTTTCAGTCATATCCATGGCATATTTATAACTATCACATATTGGATATTCTTCACTATTAATTGGTAATTTATCATTTATATGGTCATAAATTGAATCAGATAAATCACATAAATATTTTACTCCATCACAAAAATGTTTATAAAAACTTTTTCTTACATATGGAACCATAGTCCAATCTAAATGCGTTGCGCTAACGCCGCCAAATTGCTGTAAACTTTGAAGTTGGAATAATACAGCTACTAATTGAAAAGCAGTATTAATTGAATTAGCTGGTCTTACATCTGTTTGACGAGTATTAAATCCATTAGCTAATAAATCATCAAAAGGTATTGATAAACAATTGTGGTCTCCTACAGCATAATGATCTAAATCATGAATATAAATTTCATTATTTAAATGATTTTCACGAGCCATTTTAGACATACAATTATCTAAAGCATACTGTTTAGCAATAATTGAATCAAATTCACCGCGGCGACCGCCAAATGAATGTTCATCAACATTTGCATTTTGATTTTCAATATGAGATCCTGCGAGTTTTTTACGGGCTGCCCGCATCATTTTATTATTCCAATTTCGTTCTTTTGTTCTTTGTTCTCTATATTTTATGTATGCTTTAGCAACATCTTTTCTTTTAGTTGACATTAATCCATTTTCTACGAGGTCTTGAATTTCTTCTATAGAAAGTGGTTTAATTTCCTCTTCGCAATATCCTTCAATATAATTTGCGATATTTTCTGCTTTTGTTTCAGCATATGGGGTGATCTAACCATCTACCGCCTTAAAAGATTTTAAAATTGCTTTTTTGATTTTTTCAGTATTAAAAGGCATTTCTCTGCCATCTCTTTTTACTACATACATTATAATATATCCTCCTAATTAATTAAAATATTTCTAGGGTACTATATTATTTAAATTTTCTTTATATAAATTAATCATATTTGGCCTTTTAAAAATTCTTCTACTTTTGGTCTTTTTAAAAAACCATAATAATCATCTATATCTCTATCATTTAAGAAAATTTCATAATCAAAATCAATATTTTTAAAATCTTTTTTATCTGCTAAAAAGCGTCTGCAAATTTCTTCACAATCGGGATTTTTTTCTCTATTAAGAGTTCTTAATAATCTAGTTTTTTCATCAACTTGAATATAAACTGGAAGTACGTCTATTTCATTAGAGTATTTTAATAAATCACAAAGGCTTTCTATATTAAAAACTCCAATATTAATTTTATCATTTTTTAAATCTACTTTTAATGTTCCATAATACCAATCATTAAAAACAGTAAAATCTAAAATTTCATTTTTTAAATATTTATTTATAAAAGTCCTTGCTGTTAAAAAATAATAATCTACTCCGTCTTTTTCATAATCTCTTGGGGGTCTAGATGTGCAAGGTATTATTTTATGTGTATTAGGTAGATTATTTACTAACCAATGTTGAATAGTGCTTTTTCCAACTCCTGATTCACCAAATAAAGCAAGCAATTTAATTTTATTCATTTGTTTTTATCCTTTCATGCTCTAATGTAATATTCCCATTTCTAATGTCTATAATTCTATACAGTTGATGGGTTGGAGTTGATTTATAGGTTTTTGCAACAAAAGTATCTTCTCTTCTATATCCGGTAATCATAACTTTTGTGCCTCTAACAAACCACCCTTTTTCTAAAACTTTTTTACTACCATCTTCTTGTTTTTCAGAAATTTGACGATTAAACATTGCATAATATTCTTTAGTAAATTTTACATTAACTACTCCGTCTGTGGTTAATATCACAATAGAAGATTTGGTATTGTTTTTACTAATAATAGTCCCTGCAATTTTATATAATTTAAAAATTGGGATATCCCTTCCGCCGCGTTTAAAGAAATAATCTACTTCAGGTTCATAATTTAAATTAAAGAAATTTACAATTCCATATTTATGATTATTAATATTTTTTAATTCATGTTCATGATAATAAAAACATAGACTTTCCATTTCCCAGGCGGAAATATTCCCTATTGCATATTTATTCCAATATTCTTCAAATAAAATATTATTATATTGATTAAGAAGTTCTGTTTGATTTTCTTTTAACCATTCTCTTGCGGAATCCATTATTTTCTTATACATTTTATCCCATGTTTTTTGTTGAATACATGGAGTGCCTTGAATAATTTCTAAACCTTCATTATCATAAAGTTCTTCATAAAAATTTAAATCATCTATAGACATATAATAATATTCTTTATATTTTTTCTTTTTTAAATATTTATTAAATGCAAATGTTTTTTGTTCATAAATTAAAGAATTTGGAACAATCTTTTTTTGCATAAGACCATTAAAATTTTGAAGAGTTAATCTATTTTTAGGCTCACTAATTAAAGAAATATAATATGCCATAATCGCATAACGAGGTTGTTTACATAATTTAGATGCCCAATTATTATCTATTTTATCAAATGCTCCAGATTTAATTAATGAAATCATTTGAGTTTTATTTAATGGACATTTTTTCATAAAATCAATAATTCCAGTATATGGGCGGTTGTTAATAATTTGATTAATGACTGGCCCACCAATTTTATTAACACCCTTTAATCCAAACAAAATTTCATTATTTTCTTCATCTGGTTCAAAACTAAAACCAGATTTATTAATATCAATCAAAGATACTTTAATACCTTTTGAAGTTATATCTCCAATAGCATTTGCTAATTTAGTATAATCAGTTGTTTTTTCTATTTTCTTTTTCCCACTTCTATCAGGTAAGTCTTCATAAGTATATGTTTCAAAATCTTCTTTTTCATATATGTTTACTATTTCTACATTTTCTTGTTCTTCAAGAGAACCGCTATTAACAATTAGACACGCTGTATTCCAATAAATAGGATTCCAATGAGTTGCAATATATAGAGTTTGAACTCCTATAAAAGAATAAGCAAGAGCATGAATAGTTGAAAAACTATATCCCATTTGTGGGCCAACGCCACGTTCCCATATATATTTTCCTAATAATGGACTGGCAGCTGTGTCTAAAATCTTTTGATGAAGTTCTGGGATTTTTGCCATTTGTTTTTTACCAACAATTTTTCGTGCAGTATTTGCTTCTTTTAAAGAAAAATTGCATATATTTTCATCCATTAACATTCTCATCAATTGCTCTTGAGAAGGCGGAACTCCATAAGATGGTTTAAAATATGGCTCTAAAGTTTTTTGTTCTTCTTCTGTTAATCCAGCTCTTGACATTTCAGAATACCAAAGGTCAATATTATTTTTATATCGAATATATTTCTCCATTGGTGTCTCTTGTCCTTTTTCCGATGTCATTAATCTCATTAGTCCATTTGCATCGCTCATCTCAAGAATATTTGTTGGTTTAATTTTTTTAGCAGCTTGAGAACCGACTGCTGAATCAAACTGAAAAACATTTAAAACACTATTTTCTCTTAATGCCTTCCATATGTTTTCATCATCTAATGGTAATACTTCTGGATGAAAATATTTATTATAAACCTCTCTTAATGATAAATTATTATCAATTTTATTATATTTTTGTAAAAGTTTAATAGTTTCTACTAATTTATCTTGTACTTCTGTTACAAGAAAATCATATTTTGTCATACCACAGGCTTCACATTTATGAAGATCCCATTGAGTTATAATTTCTCCTTTTGGAGTTTTCATAAAACATCCAAATTCATAAGGATCTTCATCAAATAAAATAACCCCACTTGCATGACTAGACCTTTTATTAATTAGTCCTTCAATTGCGAGAGCAATGTCTAATAATCTAGGGTATTTATTAATTTCATTGATAAAAGCTGTAATTGGTTTTCTGCCTTTATTTTTATTACCATACACAACATCTTTAAGCGGCCATAAAAATCCTCTTTCACTGGGAATTAAAGATGATAAAAATTGTGCGGTATCTACATCAATTCCATCAGGAAAGTCTTCTGAACGATAACCACGGCAAGCCGTAAGCACAGCACTTTTAGTTCCTTCTGTTCCAAAAGTTGCAATTAATGTACAACCGAGATTCTTTTTACTTAAATTATCAATATCATCATTAAAATTCTGCCCTCTTTCTTCTTTTATTTTTTGAAGAATTAATGGACGTTTAGATGGACATAAGTCTAAGTCAATATCCATTTTATGATGGACTATATCTTTCACGATAAATTACTGAGAGTAATTACTTCATTTATCGCTAGATTGCGCTACGGAATAGTGCTTATCTCTATTCCTTTATATTAGTCTCTACACTTTCTTTTTTCCAATAATATCCTTTGTATGGTTTATTCATTTTCATTCTTTTAGAAATTCCTGAATAATCAGTTGGTTTTGTTCCAACAAAAATTAATGCTTCTTGAATAGTATCAAAATGTTTAATTAAAATTTGACATTTTTCATCTTTATAAGCAGATATACCTTTAGCATTTCCATTTTCTTTTCCTAGTTTTTTTCCTTTTTTAGCTTCACTCATTTTTTGTTTAGATTCTTCAGAATGATGTTTACCATACATTCCATTTTTTTCTCCAAGTGTAGCTTTAGACATTGCTTGCTTATATTCTGCTGTTTGCATGTAATCAGTATTTCTATTTTTTCTAATTTTTTCCTTAGTCTCTTCTGTTAAATGAACTCCATATCTTGGATTATTGATTCCAGTAGATCTTTCTTTAGCTTTTTGTCTTATTTCTTCTTGTTGCTCTACTGGTAACAAATGAAATATATCTCCGCCATCCCCACCTTCAGAGATATTATAGAACGTTCTATCTTCTACAGCATTGAAAGCTTTTATAAATTCTTTTTCTTTTTCATTATTTTCTTGAGCATTTTTTGAAATGTATAGAATTTCTCTTTGAAAATTCTCTTTTCCATATTTATTTATTGCTCTTTGAAGAATTTTTCCACTTCCAAGATAGCTGTCGTTTAATTCTCCATAATGTTTACCAATATATTTTTCATTTGTTATAAGGTTTTTTGTTAAATAAATAAAATGTATCATATCAAAATCTCCTTTTATTTTCTTCTATAATATATAAAAATTGACCTTGATAAATTATTTAACTTTGACCTTGATTTTTAGAAAAAAGTTTAGCACGGTATTATATGCCTAACCTTTTCAGGTCGCTTACTCTCTTAGTCAGTTGATTCGTATATGTATTTACATATCTTATTTCACTGATACCGTTAGCCGTAATATACGACACCCTTTAGCAAGGTTCACAATCTTTTTTTACAACTCGGCAATATCAACAGTAGACTACCGAGTTCGACTCTCTCCTTATTTAAATATCTCCAGAATGGAAGATCCCATTTAATTGGATCTAGCTGAGTAATACCAAGCAAATAATGATTTAAGCCTGAACAAGATGAACCTCTGCCCGCGCCAACTGTGCTGCCGCACTCCCAAAATAAGTCAACATAATGCTGAAGAGTTATTGGATAACTAAACATATTAGTTTCAAGTTTTTCACTAATTGTTTTTTTAATATCAGCTTCTTCCTCAAGTCTTGACATATATGTTTGATATTTTTCATCATCAAACATAAAATCATAATCATCAGATTGATCGCATATATCTAAAATTTTATCTACACATTGATTTACCCAATATCTTTCATAAATATCGTCAGATTTAAACATTGAATCAAGAGTTGGGTAATTTTGAATTTCATCTTCTGTCCAGATTTTTTTAGGATAATCAATTACTTTTACTTTTGGAATAGTTTGCTTATGTGCAATACTATAATTTTCAATTTTATTATAAATCTCATATGAATTATTTACTAATTCATTATAATCCAATTCAGATGGGATGATATTTTCTTTTATATCATTTTCATCTTGAAGATAAGCATATTCATAAAATGCATCAACTTCACGTTCTCCACCCTTTGAATTTAAATAAGCCTTATGAACATATCTATCTTCTCTTGAAAGATAATGTGCATCTGAACCAAGTACCATTTTACATTTAAATGCGGCGGCCACTGCTTTAAGGCGTTTGTTTACCGCAACTTGTTCTTTAGATTGACCTGGAGCACATTCAATATAAAAGTCTTCTCCAAAAAGTTTTTTACACCATAAAATAAATTTTACAATATCATTATGAGCTTCTGCAATACCTAAAGTATCTTCATGTTTTTCAGCTTTTATTAAATTTAAAACTTGTGAAGAAACTTCTCCGCCAATACATGCGGTTGTTGCTATTAAACTATTTGGATATTTACTTACAATTTCTTCGAGTTCATTATAAGTTGTTGGAACTCTTTCAAGGCCTCTATCCCAATAACTATTCATCCATGCTCTTGAAGATAATTCTCTTAACGCTCTAAAACCAGTTTTATTTTTTGCAATTAAAATAAAGTGATAATATTTTTGTCCCATTTCACGATTTGGTGTTAAATATATTTCATTTCCTATTGCAACTTTAAAATCTGGATGTTCTTTTAAAATATCTTGAGCATAAAAATTTGCTTGCGGCGCTCCACTTAAACATTCATGATCTGTGATTGCTATACCGCTTAAACCAATTTCTATTGCTCTATTAATGAGTGCTGGAATTTTGTTAATACAATCCAGTAATCGTATGTTCGAGAACTCGCTATGTGAATGAACCTCAAACCTCTTTACCATCACTCTACCTCTTTCATAATTATTATATATTTATATTATATAATAAAAAATAAAAAAAGTCAAGTGAGAATTATTCTCACTTGACTATAAAAAAACTAAAAATAAATATATAATTAAGCTACAGTGTCCATTGGAGTACCCTCCATAAAATCATAAGTTAACGGGTTACGAAAATTATTTAGCCCATTGGACTGTACCTCTCTTTCATCATATTTATTTCTTACAATTATATTATACAAAAAATTTTTTTATTTGTCAAATTTATCTTACCAATACTAATTTTTCACTTGCTCGAGTACAACAAGTATATAACCATCGTGCGTGTTCTTCTTTATCAAAAGGAAATTGTTCTTCTAATACTACTACATTAGGCCACTCTGATCCTTGTGCCTTATGTCCAGTTACAGCGTATGCGAAAGCAAATTCTTTGGGAACTATTTCTCCATATTTTTGTCTAAGTCTACCTAATCTATAGGATAATTTCCAATCGCAACATTTCTTTCCAGTTAAAAACATATTATAGTCCATTTCTACCATTGAGTAAATATCATTTGTTTCTGGAATAATTAAATTTCCTGTCAATACATCAAATTTTTTAATATTAGATTTTATAAAAGGCGGGATATTTCTCCATGTTTTAAAGCTGTTTTCAAGAATCCCAATAGTACCATTAATTAATGCATCACCTTGTTCGCTATAATCATCCCAATAATTTCTGAGACAAATTATTTTATCACCATCTTGCGGCGCACCTTCTTTTCCATATAGGGTTCTCATTTGATTATTTATAGCTTGGCGTTTTGCATTAGTTGCAGTTAAAATTTGGTCGCCCCATTGTAAGATACCTGTATTTAAATCTTTATATGGAATTACTTTTACTTCTTCTCCATCAAAATAATTAAGAGGTTCTTGATTTCTGATTTTCATTGTTAAACGAATAATCTCAGATTCTTGGGCCTGCCTCATTATTTCATCAAGAAAAATATGAGGATGATTTAATAATTTGTTATCCTCATTTTTATCAATTGGTGGAAGTTGGAAAGGATCTCCCAAACAAATAACATGAACTCCTGGATGGCAAAATAATAAATCTATTAAACTTTTTGGAGCCATGGAAACTTCATCTACTATTACAACTTTGTAACCAATTGATAATTTTGGCTTCCTAAAGAAGCCCCCGCTAGGTTTTGGAATATGTTCGTATAATAATTTATGTAATGTACAAACATTTTTATTTCCTTTTTTGCGGAGGACTTCTGCAGCTTTACCTGTAAAGGCACAATAACAAACATCTTTTTCTTCAACATCAAGAGCCTCTATAATAAAACGAACTAGAGTTGATTTCCCACTGCCCGCATATCCACTAATTACTGTAAATTTTTTTCCAGAGTCATATCTATCTATTGCTATTAATAATCCTTCCGCTTGTTTTTTTGTCAATTGCATAAAATTTTTCCTTACGCTGTTTGCTGTTGTTTTTTCTTTTCTAAAATTTTCTGTTCTAAAATTTCATTTTCTAATTTTCGCATTAAGGAATCAAATTGAGAAATAGGTAATTTTTTAGACTTATTTTTCTCTATTCTTTTTTGCTTTTCTCTATTATATTCTAAAGAATCTTTTTTAAAAGGAATTGCACAATACTTATAAGTTTTATTTTCTTCTTTTCTTTTCTTAAATTTTGCAATTAATTTTTCGTGCTTTTTTGCTTTCTTTTCTTTATTAATTGCTCTTCTATTTTCATGTTTATATCTTTCACATCTTGCTTTATTGTTTTTATTTCCTACTTTTGCCATATATCATTACCTCTTTAAAAATAATATTTTGAAGAATCAACTATTTCATAATCTTGTAACATAAGTTGTGGATAAGTTCGTCCATTCCATTCATTAGCATTACATTTGCAGATTGCATTTACTTCTAAGTATCCTGTTGTTGTAAAATTCATTATTTCTTCTTCTGTTCCATTAAATTTAATTATAGAAAGTCCATTTGGAAGATTAAATTTTAAAGTATTACTTTTCATAATTTGAAAATTAGAATCAGTAATTCTAAAATTAATATTAATATAAGCTCTTTCTATATCTTGTCCCCAAAAATCATTCATATTTGCAATGTCTAAAATAGTTTCATTATTATTATCCATTTCTTTAAAATCATAATCAACTTTATAAATGGATTCTGTAGAAACATCTTCTAAAAGCATATCAATGTAATTTAAAAAAGTATTTACTTGATTGGCTTTTATGCCTAATCCCGCAGCATTATCATGACCTTGTACAAATAACACTTGAGGACATTGTTCTAAAACTTCTTTAAAACTATCTATACCAGTTCTAGTGTATCCTCGCATAGATCCCTCATAACTATCATGCTATGTTCTTGTTAATAAACAACAAGGTCTTTGATATTTAGCCATAAATTTATTTGCTATTAAACCGCGAATTTCTAAATCTATTTGTCCAGGTTCTAATAAAAATAACAAAATTTTATGTTCTAACATATTGTTTTCCACAATCATCTTTTCAAGCATATTTAATCCAGCTTCTTCTGCTCTTGTCTGTCTATTTTTAACATTTGTAACCGTTCTAATTGCTTGTAAAATTAATTTTTCTTTTTCTCCTAGTTTATGACCTCTTTTATTTGAAAGAATTTCTTCAAAAGCTTTATGATTTAACATAGCATTAAAAAGTAATTCTTTTTCTTTTATTGTTCCACTTCTTGTAATAGCATTAACAAAAGGAACAATGAAAAAGGCGGCTCCAATTGAAGTGCAGGCTGTTTCTGAATCAGAAGATACATAATCCGCTTTTGATAATGGAAAAGAGTTTTTATCAAGCATATAATCAATAAAAGGATTTTTAATATTTTTTTTCTTAAATCCTTTTGTAATTAAATAGCGGGTTTCAAATGATTTTAAAGACATCATGTCTCCACAATTACCTAAAGCAACCAAATCTAAAAAATCATCTGCAAAATTTATATTTAATTGAGAGTCAATATAACGACAAAATTGCCAAACGACACCAACGCCAGACAATTCTTTATTTGGATATTCAGATAATTGATTATTAATTGTAACAGCATTTTCACTGATGTGATCTGCCAAGTGATGGTCTAATATTAAAACTGAAATTCCTCTATTATTTAAGTATCTATGATATTCGTAATCATTACTGCTTGAATCAGGACAAATTACTAAAGAATATTCTTTTTTTGTTATAATATTGCCTTCTGCGATTTGTTGGTAACAATCTGCTAAACCATGTTGTTTACTATCATGCATTATCCAATCTAAATGATCTATTACCCAGGTAGGGAATAATTTATATAAATAATTAATTAAAAGTGCGGCAGATGTATATCCATCACAGTCACAATCAATAATAATAACAGCGTTTGAGTTATTTTTAATTGTATTTATGATTAATATTAATCCATGTTTTAAATTATATTCTCCTAATAATGAAGGAGAATTAATATCATTATCTGATAAATTTAAATAATGTGCAATTTTATCTTCATCAATTCCTCTATTATATAATATTTGCTAAATAGTCGAAAAATTATTATTTGGTTTATTTATTAATTGATATTTCATTTTTTCTCCTTTTAATATTTCTATTTATATTATAATAAAAAAAGAAAGAGTTGTCAAGTCAACTTTTTCTAATACATTCGTCAAAGGCTTTAAAATTATCAGAATTTAATCCTCCAGGAACGGCATATACAATATTTTTAATTTCACTTTCTCTAAAAATAAAATCAAATAATCTTGCAACAGTTCTTGGATTTTGTCCGAATACTCCACACCCCCAGGCTCCAAGAATAAGAACATCAACTGCTTCAAGTTCTACAATATCTTTAATAAACTGAATGCGTTGAGCTAATATAAGAGTATTTTCAACTTGAGAAACATTCCATTTTTGGGCGGCGGTCCAGTTTGGAGAGGCACAAGTAATTACATCTGCTTTAACTATATGATCTCCTTTGTTAAAAATTACATTTGGAGAATATAAAGCTCTATCAGTATAAAGATTTTTATTTGGTTTAGAATTATTTTCTTTATAATATGATGTGAAGTTTCTTAAAATATTGTAAAGATTAGATTCATGACATAAACATTCTTCTTGAGCATTACTGCCATCAATAAATTTCCCACCAGGATTTCTATATGATGCAAAGTTGAGAGCAGCAACTTTTACTTCTTTATTGTCTTCTCCTAAGACTTCTCGAACATGAAAAATAGCATCAACAGTATCTATGTCAAGTAATTGTGAATATGGGGCTGGATTAAAACCATTTTCAGTCCAGTCGTTTTTATTTAATGGACCAGTATAAATATTTGTATTAGCGATGGCCGCCGCAGTTTCATTAGCAAAATTCTCATCCATATATTTAATTTGTTTTTGTGCTTTTATTTTATTATCTTCTTTATATCTCCACTGATTTGCGTTCATTATTATTTAACCTCTTTTATTTGGATCTTTTTCTGATGTAATACCAATATATTTTTTATTATTAATTTTATTAATATGAATATAAACCTGCCACTTATTTTCCATCAGCATCTAACCTTTCTTGTAATAATTGTAAAAATATTTCTTTCCCTTTGTCAATCGGAGCATCTTTGTAATTCAATAAGTCTTTAGTATCAAATATAAAGCTAATATTACAAAAATTTCTATATTTTTGAGAAATTTTTTTTAATTTATTAATCCATATTTGATATTCTTCATCTCCTATTTTTTGATATTGTCGATCAAAAGCGATTATAATTTCTTTTACTCCTAAATTATAAAGTAATAAAAATTGATAATTTAATAAATTACTACCACAAACCGCACCTGTAATATCGTTTTCAGCACCAAAATAACTTGCATATTTTAAGCAACTTTTTTCTGATTCAAAAATAATTACTTTTTGAAGTTTTTTTATATTCTCTTTTGAATTATTTAAATTATAAATATTAAAAGACAAAGGATGATTGTACATTTTACCATTTATATAAGCTGGACGATATTTACCATATATTTCATTTTCTTTAATTAAAGTTCTTTCTCTAATTCCAATTAAATTTCCATCTATATCATAATGAGGAATGACAATTCCTTCATTCATAGGATCATAACAAATCCCCCTTGATTCCATAATATCAAATGTAATTTCTTCCGCTTCCCAAGGAATAATGTGCGGATGAGGCAAATATTTTAATACTTTATTATCATAAGTTTTTAATTCTACAATTTGCGGCTGATTTTTTTCTTTATTTCTTTTAAAGTTATTAATAATTTGCCAATCTTCATTTGCTTCTTGATTATCTTCAAAATTAAATGTTTCTGCTGTATATCCAAAATATCGAGCTACAAACGCGACAGCACGAGGTAAAGAAAAGTCTTGAATACCAGTAGTCTTATTAACTCTTAATATTAAGTCATATATATCAAATGAAGCATCGCCGCATCCTGTATAACAATGAAATAATCGAGTGTTTTTATAGTAATATAATTTATGACTATCACCACCATGACAAATTGTGCGGGCGGTGAATAATCCATTTCCCATTACAGGTTCTCCGCCCAATTCACTTACAAGATCAAATACTTCTTCTATTGTTAAATTTTCTTTAAGAGTATCTTTATTATATTTAAAAGACATCTTTTTACCACCATTTCCAATTATCATAAAAAGTTGCCATTATAAGATATAAAACAAAATAAATTACTAAAATTTTAATTATCATTTTTCTTATACTAATATTTTATTATATATTTTTATATTTTTCAATATAGGCTTGTAAACAACCATCTTTTGGTAATATTACAACAGTTTTATTAACTGAAGATTTTGTTATAATATCTCCAATCCATTTATCCCAATTTNATTTCAATTAAAGAGGTAAAATCAATATCATTCCCTCTTTTGATATATCTATCCTTATAGATGAAAACATCAGCAAAAGGAGGAATTACAACAGTATATTTTACTTCCATTTGTTCAAATTGTTCTAATAACTAAGGATGAGTAGATACCATAATATTATATCCATTATCGTTCATATGTTTTACTACTTTTGCATAACGAATCCAATCTTTTTCAAACGGAGTGCTTTCTAAATCTACCCAATTAGAAGATTTCGCCAAAGTAGATTTACCAACACCTGGAAAACCACAAATAATCATTTTTTCTCCTTTTTATTCTTTTTTACAAAAATTATTACAAATATAATCTAATTGTAAAATACATTTACTATCAGTTTTTCTGGTTTGTGCTTTATTAAAAAGCTATACGAATTGATTTAACGAGTATATAGCTTCTGCCATTAAAATCCTACAAACTCCATTATGAATACAATTTTTACATTTACTATATTGCATATATGTTCTCTTTAAAAAGCACTTGTTTCTATTTTAGATGTTACTTTAATTTTTAAATTTTTCTATATTTATTTTAATTAAGCTTTTATAAATACAAATGAATTTTTCATAAATGGTTTTTATAAATTTATTAATATTTTCTTCTTCTTCAATCCATGTTGCAATGAAATACTTTGAAGAGCCTCTCATTGGAATTACTTCTATTTTTATATCATTGATACTTTCTTTTAATGCTAAAGAAAATATTAATATTTTTTCTAATGATATTTGATTATAAAATGAAATCGCTTTTATATTTTTATTATTTGAAAATTTTTTTAGATTCATTTAATTTCTTTTTTAAAATGCACTTGCTTCAATTTTAGGTGTGACTTTAATCTTTAGATCTTCTATATCCATTAATTCATAATTATAATTAGTTACAAATATTGGATCAATACGACATATTCCCCTATCTGACTTACACCAAAGCAAGATATCTTTATAACGACCGCGCCTATTTTTATAAACAGAAATTTTTATATCAGGCATCTCAATGCCCATAGAATTAACAATATTTTTTAATGCCTCTCTATCATCTTGACTGATTTGAAGCATAATCATACCACAATCAATTTTATCTGCAATAGCTTTTGCTCCACGAAGTAAATTTTGATCATATTGCTGTGCGGATACATAATCTGCATTAAGCTGTGTTGCTGACATTATAAAAACCCCATATTGATTACACAAATCTTTAAGCCTAACACTAATCATAAAAAGAATATTATCTTCTCTTAGTCCTTTAACTCCAGCTTTTGAACTAATTTCACTTAAAATTTTCATACTGGAATGAATATAATCCATAAAAACATAACGAGTTTCATATTGTCTAATACCAAATTTAATTGTATTTTCAATGTCTTGTAATGAAAAGTCTGGTAATTTTTTAATATATAATGGGCTTTTAGATAAAATATCTGCCGCCTTATTTACTCGTTCCCATTCATCTCCAATGTATGTATTTTCAAGAATATGTGTTTCATCAACTCCAGATAAAAAAGCAATCATCATTGTTTGAATTTCATCTTCTTCTTGTTCTGTTGTGATGAATTGCGTTGGTTCGCGAGTTCCATTATCTTCCCATTGCTTTGTTTCAAGATTATAAATTTTATTACAAGCAATGAAACAAGCATCTCCAATCATTGAACGAGTTTTTCCTACTCCTGTTGCGGCGGATCGTAAATAAAATTTTTTTAAACGAGCACCTCGATGGATTGCATTAACTAATTTTCCATATAAAGGGTATCCAATTTCAGGAGAATTTCGTAATCTCTCAAGGAGAGCTACAGCGCCATCGCCGGCTTGAATCACTCCATCTTCTGAGTTATCAATATATTTTGCTTTTATTTCATCAATTTTATCATTAATAATATTTGCTATTTCTTCAATGGGGGTATTATCAAACCAGGTTTCTTGTGCCTCTTTTTTCTTTATATCTAAAATATTATCTGGGTCATATAGCCAAGATAAATTCATTCCAAGTTTTTTATTATACATTCTTAAAAGAGTCATTTTTTTCATTCGATTATAATAATAATCAAATGCTGCTAATTGACACATTTCTTTAAGATTTGATAAATATTCTGACCCCTTATTTACTTTATATATACTATATTTTTTTGGACGTTGTTCTAAATATTTTTCAATATTTTCAATAGAAATTTGTTTAACTCCTAATTGATGTAAATTATAAATAGAACCAAATAAAATTTTATGAAATTCTTGAGTAAAGTCTTCTTCATTAAAAGTATATTTCTCTTCTAAATCTAATAAAGAAGAATTTATAAAAATATCTCCAATAACCTGCATACACGCGGAAGTATCATAATATTTTGAACTCATTCATCACCCTCCTCAAACCACATATGCGGTGGCCGCACATATACACGTGGAGATTCAATTTCAACAATCCTTTCTTTTGATGTTGTAAAATTAGAAAGGTCTTTTTCTTTATTAACTAATTGTGCTTGATAAAGAGCATAATAATAATTTAATGCTTGTTTATATATATAGGGAATAATTCCAATACTGCCATTGCTTTTTTCTATTGAATGTCCCTCTTTTTCATAATACCATTTTAAAGTTTTTAACATCCCACTATAGGTATAATTATTTTCTTTAACATATCTTTCAGCTAATTTTTTTGTTAATATATAATTATAATCTTCTCCAAAAAGTTTTTTAGTATAATCAAAAAAATTTTGAATATCTTTTTCTTCTTTGCTCATATTAGCAAGATGTTCTTTCCAACAATTTAAATGTGCATATCTTCTTGCTGAAACTTTTTGAGTCGGCTCTTTATCTCGATCAAATTGTTTTTTACAATAAAGACAAATAACTTTATGAGCCATTTTAAAACTCCTTAAAATATTATATTTTAATTATATTATAATAAAAAAAAGATGTTTTGTCAAATTTTTATATTATTAACAAAACATCTTTATTATTTTATTTATTTTCTTTAGATAAAATTAAGAGGTCGTCATAAATAAGAGATAATGCTTCAGTTTGTTCTCTTGAACACTGACTCATCTTTTGTCCTCTACCAAGATACTTATCTGTAATTTGAACAATTCTAGGTTGATAATATTCTTTAAATTTTTCTTCAGAATTTTCTTCAATCATTTGTTCAATAAGTTTATTAGACTTCTTCATTAAATCATCAAAATCTAAATCTTTAGTTGTATCTTGATAAACATTTTTTCTTTCATTTGTAAAGAACTGTTCTCCATCTTCCTGGGCCTGCTTATCAATCGCTTCTCCAATTGCATTTACTAAATTTTCATATGTAAAATCAATATAGTCAGGAGTGTATTTAAATCTTGATCCAGCTTCATAACGAGGAGTTCCTCGCATAAATAATTTAGTTGAATTATTTCCATTTTTATCTGTTATAATTCTTGAATATCCAATAATATCTGCCATTCTAGCAACAACATTATTTGCTCTTTTATCTAAAGTTGGAACGATTTTATTATACTCAGTTCCATTTTCATCTTTAAAAGTTTTATCAGTTGCATGAGAAATTAAAACAAGTCCATAATCCATCATAACAATAGATCTAAGACATTCATCAAATTCCTTAGATACCATGCCATAACCTTTACCATAGGGAATATCACTAACGCTGTCTACTCCATAGCCGCCATCCGCTCTTAAGGCATTATCACAAATGTATTTAGTACAATAATCATATGCAATATCACAAGTATCAATAGTTATAGTTGAGAACATTTCTTTTGCTTTGACATCTTTTAACTGTCTTAAAACTTTTCTAAATTCTGCCCAATTGTTTATAGGTTGTGCCATAATACCTGGAATTGCATTGTATCCTTTTTCAAAAGCTAAAAGAAGATTTTTTTCAAATTTTGCGGCAGTACTGGTTTTTCCGCTCTTAGGTTCTCCATAAAAGAATACACTATACCCACGTAAATCTCTGCTTACTTGATGAGGTTGGACACTAAAAATATCTATATTAGCCATAAAACATTTTCTCCTTTCTTTTAAAATTAAAAGGGATTATATAATCCCTTTTAATTAAAATACAAATTTTCCTTCAGGAACTGTGCCAACCTTTTCTCCACCAAAATTAACACCGCCATTAGCCTTATTAGCCTGTCTCTCATTAAATCTTTTTTCTACTTCTGCAAGCATTACCTGTCTAGCCTGAGCCATTTTATTAACATCATCAATGGTTAAAACATCTTCCTCTCCAAAGTCATATGGAATTTTAGATGTTCCTGTAATGACATATTCTCTACTTTTTCTTTCATAACTCTGAACAGCAGCTTCTCCAAATGCAGACTCTTCTGTTCTTTCTACCTTAATAGTCATACAATTAATATGACCCCAAACCTTTGTAAAAACAGGCTCTGAAGGTGTAATATCTAAATTTTCAAAATAATTCATACCCATTTCATTTCTAACTACAAAAGAAATAGGTAAAATAACTGGTCCATATCCAAAAATGGCTCCACTTACTGTTACAAAATCCTTATCAATATTCTTTTCAACATTAGCCTCAATTCGAGTAATCTTAGTGATAAGCATATCAGCAGTAAAAGTATTTCTTTCATTTTCTGCTCCTAAAGCACTAACAATAGAACAGAAACCATTTTCATTTCTTACTGCTGCAATCTTTGAACCATCACCTGCAATAAAATCATTCAATGCAATAGATACTCCAGTACACTGAACTTTAAAAGCATTATCTTTTCCACCATTAACCCATGTTTTATCAGGATTATCAATAATCTTTTTAAGGGCGGTGTAGGTATTATTAGTCTGCCCGCTTCTGTAAGTAGGAGTTACATATGTATAATGAATGGTTACTACATTTAATCCATTCTCATCTACAGCAATATCTAAATCTCCTGCTATATATTTAGTACCAGGATTCTTAGAATTTTCTCCTGTTACTCTTTCTGAAAGCTGATTAAAATTGCTTCCTGTACTATAAACATATCCTTCAATTTTTTCTGTATTAATAAATCTTGCATTTGCTTTCATTTAATTTTTTTCTCCTTTTATTAATCAACTTTTACTTTTATATTATAACAAAAATTTTTTTATTTGTCAAATTGATAAGCCTCTCCTTTTTCTGTAAGAGAATATTGAACGGGATCTTTACCAACTTTTTCAAAATAACCATCATTAACTAATTTTCTCATAGACCCCGCAACAGAGCGTCCAGATGTAAAAAGAGCTTCTGCAATTTCTTTTGATGTAAAAATATTATTCATAGTATCTACATTCTCTTGTGTCCAAGAAAGTATCTTTTTCCCATTTTCAGTTATAGCACCAGAGTTTTTAATTTTACCTTCTTTTAATTCATTAAAGAAATCATTTGCTAAAGGCCATTCTTTTGCATAAATATTCGCTAATCTTATATCTTGATCTTCAAATAAATACTCAATAATTTGAATAAATGCTTCTTTTTTTGTCATATGTTTTTCCTTTTCATTTATAATATAATTTTTATCTTATAAATATATTATAACATTTTATTTTTTATTTTTCAATTTGAAAAGGAATATTTTCATCGTCAAAAATTAAATACTGAGCATAGGGTAAAGATCTTGTCCATTTAATAAAGTTGTTTTTAGATTGATCGTCTAATCCACTCCATTCATTAAGTTTATGTGAACGTCTTTGACCAGGTGAGCAAATAGCACGAATAGTTTCATAATTTGCAGTCCATGTTCTAGTTTGAAGCCAGCTTTCAGGCAACCACCGCACAAGTTCTTTCCAGTATCTTTTATCTTTTGTTTCAATATATTTTTGACGAAGAAATTCTAATTGCTCAATTATTATATCTGACAACATTTCTGTTGTATTTGTTTGAAAGTATTTTAAATTTTTATTAAAATCATCTATTTCAAAACAATCAATTGTAATAGGTTTACTTGTTAATTTATGCATGGTAGAAGTACTATTCGCAACAGTTGAAACTTTATATGTATCTAATTCTTTCCAAAAATATAATGGTGCGGTAATATCAACAGAAACAAAAATCTGTCGTAAAAATTTACGATGCTCAGGACCTGCTTTAATAAGAGTTTGAGCCAACTTCATATCTTTTGGACCAATCATGGCAAACTCTCCAACATTATCATATTCATTTAATTTTAAAGTTCCATTTTTAAGTAATTTATCCGCATATTTTTCTGCTAATTCTGCGCCTTCTTCAGAAAATTCCTCAGGCCAGTTTAATTCTGGATGAAATTCAGCAATCCATTTATCTGCAATTTTCATATCGCCATCATAATAGTCTAAATTAGCGATAGTGAAATAGCTATCACTTTTATCCCAACTTTCTTTTGGATTTCTCATTCCTCGGAAAGCGCCTTCAAAATTACCTACCCATGTTTTTTCAAATTTCATATTAATCTCCTATTTCCATTTTCATAGAACCGTCAGTACAAGTAATTTTACAAGGATTATTAAAAAGAGGATATGAAGAAGGAGAGGTATAGGTCCAATATGTGATTTTTTTACTATTATAACCTTCCCAATAGCTTTCATTTAAAAGTTGTTCTAATTCCTATTTAGTTAATTCAATTTTTTTATTTTTATTTAAAGTAAATACTTTTATCATTTATTTTATTCCTTTCATAATATTATATCCAAATTTATTACTTTGATACATCTATATCCAAAACTTTTCTTTTTCATTTAATAATTCTTTTGGACATTCTTCTAATAATTCAAAAGTAAAATTCCATACACCGTCTTTTTGCATAGCATTATATAATTTATTTGTAGTAGATGCGTCAATTCCTAATCCACATTTACAATGTTGTTTCCATCTATCTGCTATATTGACACTTTGTCCAATATAACATTCTTCTGTATTTAAATTGGTAATCTTATAAATACCACAAACAATTTTCTTTCCAAGAATTTTATTGCATAATTCTGTCATTTGTTTTTGAAAATATTGAGTCCATATTAATTTACTTAAAATAACAGGTTTATGAAGAGATAATTTTAAATTTTCTAATTTTTTTACATCTGCTAAATCTATATTATTAATTGATAATTTATAAAAATTAATTTTATCTTTTTTTTCTTGTTCGCGGAGTCTCGCCTATACGCCTGCCGCCAATGAAGCCTTTAATTTATTAATATCATTTTGAATTTGCTATTTTTCTTCTTTTGCAGACTCTCGAATTTTTTGTAAATCTAAATGAATATTTTCTATTTCTTTAGAAGATTCTTCTTCTATCTATTTAATTTTATAATTAGTTGTTTCTTGATAATTATTTAAGTATTTATCAATTTCTTCTTTTTTGTCAGTTTGTTCTTTTATTAATTTTTTATTTAATTTCTATTTCTATTCATTTAAATATTTTTGATATTCAATAAAATTAATATGCTACTATTCTCTTTTTTTAATCTATGAGTTTATAAGATTGTTTCTATTTAATTCTAAATCATGAATCTATTTTTTTAAATTATCTGAATATTCTATTTGCTATATATCTTTATGTATTTTTATTTTATTTGTTATATAAAATAAAAATATACTTATAATTAAACTAATAAAACAAATAATATTTAATATAATCATTTTTTCTCCAATATAAAAATAAGGACTAGATATTAAATCTAGCCCTCATAATTTAATATAAATTATTCTGCGTCTGGATCGAACTCCCTGCCTGCATCTGTAAGCTGAATAAGTTTAATTGCCTTATGGAGGCCAGTTTCAGGATCTTCAATTTCAGCAGGTACACGTACCATCAACGGTACTTCATTCTTGTCTGCATCCTTATGTCTCTGGAAAGCAGAAGTGATAATTCCATTTACAGACCTAACTGAAAGGTCAATTGCATTCGCAATATCCTGAGCGGTAAAATCTTCTCCATCATGTTCCTTTACATAATCAAAAACTTTTCTACTATTTTCTTTAAGCATAATCTTTTTTCTCCTTATTTTTTATTTTATTTGTTTTATAATATTATTATACTAAAAAATTTTTATAAAGTCAAAATATTTTTATTTTATATCTTATTAACTTTTACAAATATATTATATATAAAATTTTTTTATTTTTCAAGGTATTGCTTCATAAAGTCAGTTTCTGAAATAATTGGAATACCTAGTTTTTGAGCTGTTTTATTCTTAGACGATGTGCTGTTTACATCATTATTAATAAGTATGTCTGTTTTACTAGAAATTGAACCTACAACCTTTCCGCCATTTTTTTCAACAACTGATTTTAATTCATTTCTATTTTTAAAATTTGTAAGTTTTCCTGTAATAACAATAGTTTTTCCTTTAAGATTATTATTTATTGTTTCATTGTTAACAATAGTGGTTTCTAAAATTAAAATTTTAGAAAGTTCATCCATTTCAGAATAATCAAAATGTTTTAATTGATATTCCATTTCTTCACCAAAATTATCAAGGTTAAAAAAATGATAATCCTTATCTTTTACAGCTGTACGAAAATCTTCATACGTTTTAAAATGATTTGCTAAAACTTTTGCTGCGGTCTGTCCTATAAGGGGAATTCCTATCGCAGATATAAATTTATCTAATGTTGTATGTTTTCCTTTTTCTATTGCATCTAAAATTTTAAAGACTGATGCTTTTCCAAAGCCTGGTTTATCCATCCATTCCATTTGATGATTATAAAGCCAAAATATATTTTTTATAGAATCTACCCATCCCCAATCAATTAATTTTTGAAAAGTTGCTTTGGATAGTCCTTTAATATCAAGACCTTTTTTCCCACAAAAATGTTCAAGTCTATTTACTAATTTACCTTCGCAGAGAGGGTTATCACAATATGCATTAATTACTCCATCATCACTGGTTATATATACAATATCACCGCTACATATGGGGCATCTTTCAATAGCATCGTTAGCAGATACTCCATTATGAGTAATTACATAACCATAATCATGTTTTGGTCCAGCTTCCGCAATTTGTGGAATAATTTGATTTGCTTTAAATATTTTTAATGGTTCTCCAACATAAGCACATTCACCAAGAATTTCTTTCATAACACTTACATTATGAAGAGATGCTCTTTCTACTGTTGAACCGTCAATATCAATAGGATCAAATACTGCTACTGGGGTAAGAACACCAGTTCTTCCCATTGTCCATTGAATATACTTTAAATTAGTTGAATAAGTTTCATCATACATTTTAAAAGCCATTGCTCCAAGAGCGTGATGAGCAGTTGACCCCAAGCTATTATAATATTTTTGATCATCAAATCTAAATACATATCCATCAATAGGAAAAGTTGTAAATTCTTTCCAATTATTTAAAATTTTAATAGTGTCATCAACTGTTTCAGCATCTCCCACTCTTGGGACGGTAATAAAACCATAATTATCTAATTCTTCTAACTGATGCATAAAAGAATTATTTTCATAACCTTGAATAAAATCCCAAGCTACAAACATTAGATTGCGGCGAGCGCACTCTTGTGCATCTAGTAATCTAATGCTTCCCGCAGCAAAATTACGAGGATTTTTATATTCATTTTGAAATCTTTCAAAATTATCTGTTGTGCAAAGTATTTCTCCATCAATTACCATAACTTCTTTTGTCGTAGGAATTGTTAATGGAATATTTTTTATGGCATAAATATTATGAGTAATGTCTTCTCCAACTTCACCATTTCCACGAGTATCAGCATGATCAAATTTACCATCTATATATACGAGAGAGCATGATAATCCATCAAGCTTAAACATGGCTACCCAATCATGTCCAGATACAAATTTTTTTATATCTTCTATATTTTTTGTTTTATCAAGAGATAACATGGGGTGGGTATGTCGAATTTTTTCTAATTTAGATACTTTTTTAAAATAAATATTTTGAGTCGGTGAATCTGGATAAATAGTCCCAGTTTCTTTTTCCATTTCTTGTAATTTAAAATATAAATCATCCCATTCTTTATCAGAAATTTCTGGGTGACCCGCATCATAAAGTTTTGTTAATCTATTTAATTCATCTATTAAACTTCTAATTGTCCATTCTTCCATATATTTTTACCTTTTATAAATTATAATTCTCTTCCACATATAGGACAGTAATTTATATTAATTGCCACTCCACTAAAATATGAATCGTTACATTCAACCCATAATCCATAAATTTCATTATATTTGACAATACAATTATCTCTTTCCCAAAAAGGTTTTTCTTTATAATCGTTTTTTGTTTCAATGCGTTCACAAAAACCACACATTCTATTTTACTCCTTATTACTTTATAAATATATTATAACATATTTTTTTATAAAAAACAATTGAGGGGTTTATAAACCCCTCAATTTTAAAATTTCACTATGGATGAAATATTAGATTTTACCATAATATTACCAAAACTTGTTCGAGTTAATAAAGGTAAATCTGTTGCGGCAATGCATATAGAACTCGGCTGACCAGTAAGAAGAATTGTATCATTATCTGAAATAATTGTTGCACCAACAATTTGTCCATATACAACACTTGGTTTATAAATTACTAATCCTTTTCCGCCTCTACCCTGAACTGTAAATTCTTTAATAGAAGTCTTTTTACCATATCCTTTTGTAGAAAAAATAGCAACGATATCATTATCTGAATGGATTGGAAGTCCTACAACAACTTCATCATTTTTATCTAATTTTATAGTTTTAACACCTGCCGCAATTCTTCCAATAGGATTAATATTTTTACTTTCAAAATGAATAGACATACCATTTTTTGTAATTACAAGTATATCTTCTTCGTTAATAAATTCAACATTAGCAATAGAATCATCATCATTAATTTTAATTGCAGCGATGCCTGTGCTACGTTTTATTTTAGTATATTCATCAAGATAGGTTTTCTTCATTAATCCTTGTTTAGTAAAGAATACTACATATTTTGCTGTATTACTTCTAGCAAGAGAAGTAATAGCAATTACTTCATCATCTTGGTCCATATTAATTAAAGTTCCAACATGAACACCTTTTGATGCATTTGTCCCAACTGGCACTTCATCTACAATAATTTTAAACATTTTACCTTTTTTAGTAAATAAAAGTAAATTATCAATAGTATTAGTAGAAATTGTAGACATTATAATATTGTCTTTTGTTTTAACGCCCTTCCCATTTCTACGTTGGATTTTAAAAGATTTTTTTGGAACTCTTTTAATATTCCCTGTTTGAGAAAGTATTACTACACAATCTTCAGGAACTATTTCTTCAATTATTTTATCTTCTGGTTTAAATTCAATATGAGTTAACTCTGTGCGGCGGGCATCTCCATATTTTTTAACCAAATCTGCAAGACGAGATTTAAGAATATCTTTTTGTCTATTTTCGCTAGATAAAATATTTTTTAAATTATTAATTTTATTTTCTAATTCTTTAGCTTCTTTTTCTAATTCAACTTTTTCAAGTTTTGCAAGAGAAGAAAGTCTCATAGCCAAAATTGCTTTAGCTTGATTTTCTGTGAATTGGTATTTCTTAATTAAATTTTCTTTTGCGGCGGTCGCATTTTCAGAGCCTTTAATTAATGCTATAATATTGTCAATATCCTCAAGTGCCCGCAGTAAACCATTAACAATTTCAAGTCTATCAATAGCTTTATTTAAATCAAATTTGGTTTCTCTTATTATGCAATCAATATTATGATCAACATAAATTTTAATACAATCTTTAAGATTTAATTCAGTTGGCACCTTATCAACAAGAGCAACTTGATTATAGCTGAATGAATTTTGTAATTTTGTTTTTGCAAAAAGTTTATTTACAATACTTGCTGGATTGATACCTTTATCACATTCAATAACAATTCTAATACCTTTTTTATTAGATTCGTCACGGATATTATCAATGCCCTCAATTTCCTTTGCGTCTGAAACTTCACCAATTTCAGTCATTAATCCTTCAACAGATGTTCCATAGGGAATTTCTGTAAAAATAATTTTTTGTTTATCAATTTCAAATTTACCGCGAATTTTTACACTACCATGTCCAGTTCGCATAATTGCAGGAATATCTTTAGAATTAATAATAACTCCTCCCGTTGGAAAATCTGGACCAGGTAAAGTTGGTTCTTTTCCAGACAAATACTGATTAATCGCCGCAGCTACTTCACCAAGATTATGCGGTGCCCATGAACAAGCCATAGCAACACCAATTCCGCTATTGGGATTACAAAGAAGATTCGGAAAAATACTTGGTAATTCAATAGGCTCTTCTGTTGTTTCATCATAATTAGGAATGAAATCAACATTATTTTTCTTTAAACCTTGAAGCATACCTTCTTCTGTTAATTTAGAAAGTCTTGCTTCTGTATAACGAGGTGCGGCAGGTCCATCTCCCGCTTGATTCCCTACATTACCATGAAAATCAATAAGAGGATAACGCATTATCCAATCCTGAGCAAGACGAACCAATGCACCATATATAGATGAATCTCCGTGAGGATGGTAAGAACCCATTACATCTCCAACGATCTTCGCGCATTTTACATGAGGTTTATTACTAGTTCTTCCTCCTGTGAAAGCTCCATATAAAATTCTTTTAGCAACTGGTTTGAGACCGTCAGTAGCATTCGGTATCGCTCTATCTGAATTGACGGATGCGGCGTATTCAATAAAGTTTGTACTTAATTCTTTTATTAAATCACTCTGCATTATATAAATCCTTTCTTATTTTATATTCTTTTGTATCGAACATTTCATATGCCGTTGCTACCATTGATTCAGGCCATTTTTTATTATTTCTAAAATCATTCCAAGAATAAACATCCATAAAAAAATCTTGAGTTAATGGATATGGATATGATTTTATAAAATTAATTAATTCATTTTTACTTACATATTCCCATTTTTTATTGTTCTACATTTGTTAGTTGCCTCCCACACATTGGACAATATGAAATCTACATTTTTACTCCACTATAATACCAATCTTCACACTCTATCCATAATCCATAATCATATGAATTTATTTTCACAAGGCAATTTATTCTATCATATGAATTCTTTTTTCTATAATCTTCTTCATTTATAATATTATTACAAAAATCACACATTATAAGTTGCCTCCTGTGAATGTTGTTGAATAAATCTTTTTCTAGGAAGAATTTGAGTTCCCATTAAATCATCAAACAATTTATTAGTTGTCACAATATCTTCTACAGTTACTTGTTTAATAATTCTTTTATCTGGATCTACTAAAATAGAAGTCTCATCTGGAGACATTTCTCCAAGACCTTTTAGTCGATTAACTTGATATTTTTTATTTTTATGATTAGTTCTATATTTTTCTAATTCATTATCATCTTTTAAATAAATATAAGTATCCTTTCCTTCGGTAATTTTATAAAGAGGGGGAACACCTGCATAAACATATCCATCTAAAATTAATTGTGGACAAAATGTCCATATAAAAGTATAAAATAAATTTTTAATATGAGCACCATCAACATCAGCATCAGATTCAATAATAATCTTACCGTAACGAAGGTCTTCTTTATTATAGGTTAACTTCATTGTTTTCATATCAACAGTAAGACCAAAAGCATCAATCATAGTCATAATTTCTGCATTTTTTTGAATTTTATCAAGTGTTGCTTTTCTTACATTAAGAATTTTACCGCGGACAGGCATAACCGCAACAAATTCATTATTACGAGCCAACTTTAAATTGCCTGAGGCAGAATCTCCCTCTGTTACATATATCTCACATTTCATGCGATCTTTAGACCAACAATCCGCAAGTTTACTATCAAATTTAAGAGCTTTTTGTTTCTTTTTATTCTGTTCTCTTGCTTTGTCTCTTGCTTTCTTTGCGGCGTCTCGTGCTTTACGTGCGGCAACCGCCTTTTCAAAAATAGATTTAATTTCCTTTTCATTATTATTAAGCCAAATATTAAGATTTGTACTTAATGCAGAAGTAAAAGGAGACATATCAATTTTTGTAATTCTACTTTTAACCTGTGCATCATATCCTACATTAGGGGCAGTAATATTAAATACTATATACATTCCTTCTTGAATATCATCACCTGTTAAATTTGAATCTTTAGTTTTAAGCCATTTTTTTTCTTTGAAGAATTTATTAAACTCTCTTGTAATAACAGTTTTAATCTGAGTAATATGAGGTCCAGATTCTGTTAAACCAGTATTAACATAAGGTACAATAGTTGAAGAATAATTACTTGCATATGTAAGAACCATATCAAGTTTATTTTTACCTTCTGAAAAATTCATTGAAAAACGATTATTAATAAGTTCTTTCTCTCCATGACTTTCATCAGGTTTTCTATTAACCGCCTCGTCAACAAGGTCATTTATACCATGTGCAGATACAAACTGTTCTATATTACCATTATTATTTAAATTAATGGTTAATCCAGGGCAAAGACATACAATAGTTTTAAATAAATCTTGAATTTTATTTAATTCTACTTCTGTATGAATAAAAAATTCTTCTGAAGGTTGCCACATCACTCGCGTACCGTGAGAAATTTTTGTATCTGGTCCATGAGGTGTGCCTTCTCTTTCTTCAAATACACCTTCTTTAAATACAATTTGTTCAAATTTATTATCTCTCCAAGTTGAGACATTTAACCAATGACTTAAAAATGTAGTTATTTTAGATCCAATACCAAAAGAGCCAAGGGATGTTCCTTCATAGGTTCCATCATCACGATATTTACCAGAAGTATTTAATACACTAAAAGCTGCTTCAAGAATTGTTTTACCATCATCTCTGAAAGAATTTGGAATAAAACCTTGTCCATAATCTCGAACAGTAATAATATCATTATCAATAATAACGTCAATTTTATTTCCATGTCCAAGACGATATTCATCAACAGCATTTGAGATAATTTCAACTAATAATTGTGTTGAATAAGTACAATCACCTGCATATACTTGAGGACGAAGTCTTGTAAATTCAAGAGGGGATAAACTCTCAATGCTATCTTCTGTGTATAAATGTTTATCAATCATTATTATTTTCTCCATAAATTTTTTCAATATATGCTTCCATTTCAAATAAACTAAATTTTTCTTTTGAATTTATATTAAATCCAAAAATGCGTTCCATATTTTCTATAAACTCTTTCCAAGTCATATCATTTTACCTCTTTTTAATTATATATTTATATTATAATATATTTTTTTAATTTTGGCAAGTTTTTTCAGAAAGGTTAATGTTTATATGATTTTGTAATATAATATTAGAAAATTTTAACTTGTCTGCCTTTGCTAAGGCATCACTTAATTCATTTCCTATAATGCCTTTATGTCCTTCGACTTTAATTATATAGATTTGATTAACAAAAAAATTTATATTATAATATTCATATAAAGATTGAATAATATCTAAATTTTTAATTGTATCACCTTTTGCGGTTTTCCAATTATTTTTACTCCAAGTATATATCCAAGAATTAAGGATATTAATACAATAAGCGGAATCTGAATAAATAGTAGCTTGTTGATTTTTATATTTAGTATTTAATAATTCAAAGGATTTTAAAAAAGCCTTTAACTCCATTTGATTATTAGTTACATTATTAAAATATTCACAATAGGCATCTATTAAATTATTATATTCATCAAAAATAATTATACCATAACCACCTTTTGAATTTTCTTTTCCATTGTTTGTAGCAGAACCATCAATATAAAAATATAACATTAATAACACCTTCTTTTTATTATATAATATATTATAATATAAATATATATATTTTTCAAATAAAATAAAAAAATAGGTAATTTAATAGCTTTAGCTATTAAATTACCTATATAATAAATTATGCCTTTTTTCCTTTTGTAATATTTGTTGCGGTGTGATGACCCTCATATAATAAAATATCTCCAGGTAATAAATAATCATAGCCTTTTGTATATTTTTTATCTGTTAACACTTTAAAACCAGCATTTTTAAATCCAGACCGCATATCACCCGTATAGGATGCTCTTAAATTTTTTAATGCATCAATATCAAGCAACTGTCCAACTGCCCTTGTGTTTGCGATAACCCCCGCAGAACAATCAGCCTCACATGCAGTTGTAATTTTACTTGGGTCATATTTATTATTTTTTAATTGAGTCCAATAGGAATTTCTTTGACCTTGATCATAACCAATTTTATTATTTAAAGCTGCTTTGATTCCTAAATCAGCTAACTTTAATCTTACTTTTTCTTGCGGATGTCGTAACACATAGTTCCAAGGTCTATTATACCAGGCTTTTAAACACCACTATGAACCAGTTTGATCTCCAGCCTTCCCGCCAGATAATCGGCCTCTTTCATCTTTACTGCAATTAGAAATGTAATGAGTTGTTTTACTATTGATATATTTATCATTTTGAGTTGCTTTTTTAGTATTGATAACTTTATTAACGGTTTCTTTATTTTTCTAAGTTGTTTTAGCTATTATTTTTATAAATTTAGAAGAAACAAAACCATATTTGTCATTATATTTAATATAATACCAAACAACACCATCTTTATCTTTTATACTATCACAAATACCTAATTTAGTTTCTTTTGGAAGAGGAGAAAAAGATACTGTGGGATTCTACATTCCAGCCCAGGTTCTAATATTTAATAGATGAGCAGTAATTTCTCCTGTCTGTTTTACTGTTGTATTCAATTTAGTACTACCTTCCTTTTTTTCTAATTTTTTAGTTACAGTTGTTACTATTGTTGTTTTAGATAACATATTTTTATCATATAAATAATTCATATCAACATATGAATTAATTCCATTAACCTTACCTTTTTCAGAATATTGAAAAATAAAACAGTTATGTTTAGGTTTAGAAACTCCATAATGAGCTAACCATATTGGATATTTTTTTATCTAATTTATATTATAATAATTTTCATAATAATCATTATTCATATAAATAAATAGTTTTTTACAACCTAATTTTTCTAATTCATTTAAATACTATTTTGTATACTTAGTACATTTATCTCTTGTACATTTTTCATGATTTTTTTTCCAAGTGTCATGTTCAAGATCTGCGGCAATCCATGTATTAACTGGATCAAGCCCCGCCTTTTTAAGATTATCATAGGTTGATTTAGCATTTTGTTTTATTGTTGCTCCATCGGTATAAATAAAATGATAGGTTAAAATAGGAATATTATTTTTTTTACATTCTTTTACATATTCAACAAATTTTGGATCAATAGTTTTTCTATATCCCTATCTAATTACAATAAATTTAATTCCATCCTATAAAACTTTTTTAAAATCAATTGTACCTTCATGATAAGATATATCTATTCCTTTAATTTTTGTTGTCATAAGTATACTCCTATTTATCCTTTAATTTTTGGTTTAGGAATATCATATTTTAATGCTTGGGCACTATCTCCAACTCCTTCTGTAGTAGGATCATTTAATGCATTCCATACTGAAATTATAATTAATCCAAGGACATATGGATTACTAAGAGCATTTAAAAGTAATTCCCCTAAAGTTTTCCATGTTGTGAGGTCTTGCATAGTCAATCCCGCATATGCTAAAATTGGGGTTAAAATTGCAAGAACTAATTGAGCAATAAAAATAGGATTTTTAAATCTTACTTTTAAATTCATATTATTTTCCTCCTTTATATAAAAAATAAGGAACTAATATTTTTACATTAGTTCCTTAAATATTTTCATTTTTCTCTATATTTATAAAAAAATATTTAAATAAAATTAGCTATATTTGACCTGAAAATCCTTAATGATTTGTTCAATAGAAACAGGGAAACAATTATGAGCATCTACTGAAACATTATATGAACCACAAGATTCAAAGATTTCTTTTGAATGGGTATGTCCCGCAAGACAAAGAATTCTTTTTTTAAGTGGTTTATTAATATCATCAAAATTTGTAGTAAGAGTGGGATAATGACTAAGATAAAAATGCCATTTATGATAATTAAGTACACTAGCATAGCCACAAATTTCAACTACATTGTGACATTTTGCCATTGCGATGCTGCGGTTGCTGGTGCAATGATTTCCCCAGATTAAGTGAATCTTACCAGGGAGTTGATTAAAAAGACTAATCCCCGCGGACAAATCTCCAAGAAAGGTATCGCCTAGAAGATATAAATCATCATCAGGTTTAATGAGACTATGAAAATTTTTAATTATTGTATTATTCATATTATAAATATTTGTAAATCCTCGTTCTTCATAAATAAAAGGTTTATTATGATTTAGAGATGCAAATCAGATGAGAACCAAATTTGATTTGCCATATAAACACCCCCTTATTGAATTAATTCTTTTAATTCTAACTTTATATTAATATATTAAAATGATTTAATTATTTTTAAATTGTAACACGAGTTTTATAAATTATTTTATTTTCTTCACTATTATAACGAAAAATATAATCAAACCCTTCATCAAGAGATGGTTCAATGAATTGATAACTCATTCTACGGATAACACTTTTTGGAACATAAGCACGAGTTCCGCGTCGTAATTCATTTCTTTCTAAACAGGTGTTTAAATCTTCATCAATCCAAATTAAATTTGCATTAATATAGCCATGAACATGAGATAACAACCATTTTCTTGCTTTTGGGGTTAATGAAGTTTGGTCAACAAAAACATCTTTTTTAACAGTTAATGCTTCATTTATTTTTGTCCAAAGTTCTTTATAAACTTCATTTTCATGAGAAAAATATTCTTCTTCAGGTTTGACAAGAGCAAATCTAATCTCATCTCTTGAAATAATTGCAGAAGTTTCCTTATTTTTAATTCTGGTTTTGAGAAAAGTGCTTTTTCCAGAGCCAGGCAGCCCGCACATTAAGTATAAATCACCCATTAAATAAGCCCCTCCTGTTTTAATTCTCCTCTAAAAATTCTATAAGGTTTTTTTCTATTTCCATTTTCATCAAAATTATTATATTTTAACTCAGTTTTAAAATCTTCATAATTATAATCACTATACATTGAACGAACTTCTGCATGATTCCATGTTTTTCCACAATGAATACAATACATTTTTTTTAAATGACCAGGCTCTCTATACTGACCAATCTTTCTACTGATTGGGACACCCTCTTTTCCACAATTACAACAAAACATTCTTGATATAGTAAAGTTATTATGTTTTTTCCCCATTTTTATACACTTCCTTTCTTTTTTCTTTATCCTTTATATATATTATAACAAAAAATAATAAAAAAAACAAGGTGGTAATTTTATTACCACCTTGTAAAATTTTTATTACTGATGATATTTCAGAAGAAACTCATTAGATACTGCTTTAAAAGATTTAGCCCCATCCTGAGAACGAAAAACGATTCCTTCTCGCATTTTTCCATCCACTACAGATTTTCCTGTTGCATAATTTAAAAGTTCATTTATAGTATCAGGAAGAATAAAATTATCATCTACAATAGGTACAGATGGAATAAAATATTTATTTAATAGATTTGTCATATCTTTTGTATTCCATCTTCCAGTATGAGACATAATTAAATTAAAAGCCATAAAATCATGATTTTTCATAGAATAATCACGTTTTTGGATGCCTGTTCCATAAGTTTCACCTTGAATAGTAATCCATTCTGCTTTAGGAAAAATACTTAAAAGAGTAGTTAAAACTTTTTCTACTTCATATTTATTTGCCATTTCTGTATATACGTTAGTATCGTAGAAACAAGTTTTGTCGGGCTTATCAAATACTACATTACGAGAGCAAATGTAAAACTCATTTTTGTGAGGCCATTTTCCACGCTTCATAGTAAAAGTAGTAGAAGTACCGTCAATTTTTTCAGTTGCAATCCAGGGTTCTTTATCATTCAAAATCCAAGGCATATTCTGAACACGCTCTTCATCAGTTTTTACTACCCAAGCAGGCCAACTAGATTTTTTATCTCTTTTACGCCCAAAAAATACGTAAAGAAGTTTTTTACCCCAAGTTCGTTTCATTAACCAGCGGAAAGGCTGTTTAGAGAATAATTTTCCATGACGTTGTGCCATTTTTTTATATTTGTCTGCGGAGTTAGCTTTTCTTTTATTATCTTCTGTAACAGCATAAGTTACACCAAGCTGTTTTGTAAGGAAGCGAGATTCATCAGTGTTATAATGGTATATCCCGTTATTATCTTTTATTAAGCAACAGCCGCCATCATTATCTACATTAGCTTGTGCTTCCCATCCAAAGTTTTCAGCAGACATAAGTAAACCCTGTGAAATTCGCTTACACATCTTTTGAGTTTTAACCTTATAATGTTTTTTAGCAAGAAAATCCATGTTAGTAAAAGGTTCAACCTCAGGAAGTTTAGAATCAATCTCAAAATAAATTGCGGGGTCTCCTACTTCAAACTCTCCCTTACCAACTATAACAGTCCATCCTTCTACATGAGCTAATTCAACTCTATCATATCCTTCAATTGGAGTTATATCTTTGATGAGAGTTACATAAGCTAATTCACGCTCATTGTTTTTATTAAGCATTATTTGTCACCTTCTTTTATTCAAGAATTTCATAATTATATTCAACACCGCGATTAAAAATCATATCTAAAGCAGTTTCATCTACAATTTTATTTATAATTTTTAATTCATCTTTTTCAATTTCAATAATTTCTTTATCATCTGTTATATTAGGCCAAGGATAAGATACTGTTATTTTAATCTTCATTATAATAACTCCTTTTTTTACATTCTTCCAAAGCATCAATTATTTCCTCCCAATGATAAAGAAGGAGAGGACAAAGGTCATATTCATGTAAGTCTTCATGATATGCACAAGTATTTTTTTCAAAAGCATTTCCGTATGCACATTCAGAACTTCTATCACAATGTTTCATATTAAAAACCTTTCTGCTTCATCATAATCTAAAAAAAGACCACAAGTAACATTATTGAGATATAAAAAAATCCCATCTTCATCTTGTAAGAAAAAATACCATTCGCCTTTTTTATAAATATGGGTAGGAGTTTCAATGGTTTCAGTCATACACATCATATTTCTTTTACATAAAGTGCGTAATAATTCAATATCAGTAATTTTATCTAAATCCATTTTTATTTCTCCTTTCTTTTTTCTATAAATATTATATCAAAATTTTATTTAAAAAACAAATTAAGATTGTCTATTTTAGCATCGTTTATTTTTACTAAAGAATCATATAAGTTATAATGGCCACAAAAATATTTATAAACATCAAAAAAAGTATTATTAAAAAGCATCAACATTTGTTTTCCTTGATATTCCGGATATACTCGAAGAGAATGGAAGTGCCCAAATGCCCAGAGCTTATAATCTAGACCATATTCAATTTCACCCAACCACCGCTCAGTAGTTTTATCAACAGTAGACTGGTCAACAACTGACAAAAATAAATCAGTTGGTTCATATATTACAGGGCAAGTATGAGAAAGTACAAGATCCCAACTATGTGACTGTGCAAAAACAGCTCCCGCCGCCATTTCCTCCCTATTACATTGCTCTTGAGGAAACCAACTCCAATTATTTGCAAGTCGAACATATTTATCTACACTATATGCGCCAGGAAGAACTAGTGTTTTTATAGTCTTTTCTTGTGTTATTGGAATCTCATATTTTGCAGGAATATCGAGAGCATATTTAATATAAGAATAATTATTTTCTACATAGACTTGATTTCCCCAAAATTCTTCAATATGCCAAGCATTTGGATTTTTATTCATACAAATACTAGGTCGTTCTTCATGATTACCTCGAATAATAAAATATGTAATTTTATATTTACCAAGTTTCTTTTTATATTCAATATCTCTATGATTAAAGAAAAAATTTGCACCAAAATCACCAAGAACAATTAATACATCATTCTCGACTAAAGGTTGTTTTTTAAACATGGTTTGGTATAAATTCCTAATGGGTTTCCAATCTCCATGAAGGTCACCGCACATTAATACTTTATTCATATTTATCCCTCATTTATTTCTTTAAAATCAAAATTTTTTATCTCGTTACAAAGATATTTTTATGCCATAATCTCATTTTATTTTCCTTTCTTTAACAATTCTTATTAACCTTTCTTATAAAATTATAACAAATTTTTTATAAAATATCAAAGAAATTTTTAGATGGTCGAAAAAAGATAATAATAAATGGTTATTTTTTATAAAATATAACAGGAGCGATAAATAAAATAATTATATTTATATAAAAATGGAAGGAGTTAATATTTATGTTTAAAGTTAATAGAAAGGGGAATATACAATTAACCCGTGGTGACTCCGCATATTTAACTATAAATCTTGTAGATTCAAAAAAAGATCCATATGTTTTAAATCCTGAAACTGATGATATTAGAGTTCAAGTGCGTTGGAAATATAATGATGATGCAGAATAGGCTTTTTTATTTGAAGGGGATATAACTGATAATGGCGATGGAACTGCTACCTGGCATATTGTACCATAGAATACTAATGGGGCAGATACATCTATTGATTATTATTATGATGTAGAATTAAAAATAGGTAGCGATATTTTTACAATACTTTCTGCTGATTTTAATTTGTTAAATGAAGTCACTCTTCCAAAGAAAAATCAATAGGATGGTGATTAATATGTCAAATAATTTAGGAAAATCAATTCCTTCTGTTGTTGGAAAAATTTAGGGTCATCAAGAGGCCTGTGCAACAATATCTAATGCTTTTTTTAGAGGATATTCAGCTTATGATTTAGCAGTATTAAATGGATATGAAGGTACTGAGGAAGAATGGTTAGCCAGTTTACATGGAAAAGATGGTATTGATGGAATAGATGGAGTTAATGGAAGAGGAATAGATAAGGTTGTTAAAACTTCTAATATTAACAATGTTGATACTTATACCATTTATTATACAGATAACACTACTGGAACTTTTGTAATAAAAAATGGCATTGATGGTATTGATGGAAAAAATGGTAGAGGAATTGTTAGAATAGCAAAAACTTCTAGTTCAGAAAATGTGGATATTTATACTATTTATTATTCAGATGCTACTACATCAAATTACTATGTAACAAATGGTGTTAATGGATAGGATGGTACATCTATTGTAGTAGAGATTGTTGCTAATACTGAATCTGAATATATATTAAAATTTACAAATGGTAATTCTGTTTTTATAACACCAAATCTTTTAGCAAATGTTGATTTAACAAAATATGCTAAAAAAGAATGGGTTGAAGATAAAAATTATCTTACACAACATCAAGATATTTCGGGAAAAGCAAATGTATCTGATTTGGCTACTGTTGCAACTAGTGGTAGTTATAATGATTTATCTAATAAGCCAGTAATTCCAACAGTACCAACGAACATATCTGATTTTAATAATGACGCAGGATACCAGACAGCTTCTAATGTATCTACATCTATATCAACTGCATTATCTTCTGTTCTTTCTTATAAAGGAACTGTAGCTACAGTAAATGCATTGCCGTCTTTAAATAATAAAATTGGTGATGTGTATCATGTAACCGCTGATGGTAGTGAATATGCGTGGAATGGAAGTGCTTGGGAAGAATTAGGTTCTTCTGTTGATTTAACTGGATATGCAACCGAAACTTGGGTAGAGAATCAAGGCTATCTTACTCAGCATCAAGATATATCGGGCAAAGCTAATTCTGCGGATTTAGCAATGGTTGCTACAAGTGGGAGTTATAATGATTTAATTGATAAACCTGTAATTTCCACTGGAGCTGATTGGGATGCTTCTGAGGGTGAAGATGGGTATGTTGAAAACAGACCATTATATAAAGAAAATAGCTATATTGAATTAATTAATGACACATATTATATTATTAATCACTTAGCAGAAAGTAGTGAAATTGGACATCCAGAATGGGTTGGCTGGTATTTTGGTCTAATTGATGAACTTCCTTATATTACTTTAAATAATAATGAATTTTATAAAGTAATATTTAATGGAACGGAATATTTTATGCCTACAAATAAGGTAGTAGAAGATAAATATATCATTGGAAATTTATCAGATTGGATGGGAGCAGAAACAGACCCATCCAATTTTGAATATCCTTTTTTTATTCTCACGGATGAAAATTCTGATTCTACAAGAATACAATTTTTAACCCAAGATAGTACAATGACTGAAATCACTCTTAGTGTTTATAAAAATGATTTTATATATCATAAATTAGATTCTAATTATCTTGACACAGAAAATATAATAGCTACTCATACATATGTTGATGATGCATTACTTAATAAAGTTAATTCTGCGGATTTAGCAATGGTTGCTACAAGTGGGAGTTATGCTGACCTGTCCAATAAACCTACAATTCCGACCAAAACTAGCGACTTGACTAATGACTCAGGCTTTATCACTGGCTACACAGAAACAGACCCAACTGTTCCTGCATGGGCAAAAGCATCAACTAAGCCTAGCTATACCGCTTCTGAAGTCGGAGCATTGCCAAGTACTACAGTTATACCAACAAAAACTTCTGACCTGACCAATGACAATGGATTTGTCACGCAGGAAGATGTTAAGAAACAGATACTTTCCGATGATTATACGGAAGAGAAAGTTCCTTACTTATATCGTGAAACTCCGTACTCTGTAGCAAGTGTGGAGGAAGAGATTGTTGGAGGTACGGTGGGGTGGAATCAGTTGGTTAATCCGTCCTTCAATTTTAATTCACCAACGACGGTTTATGGTGTCACGTTCACAAGAAATGCGGATGGCAGTATTTCAATCAGTGGAACTTTAACTGGAAATACAAATTGCTACATTCAAATTTCTAACAATAATAATATTACCGCTGGACACAGATTCTATGTTAACTCAGGCAGTAAAAGCGGTTTAGTAAAAATCTGGTATAATGGCTCATCGGGAATCAAACCGAGAGTGGAGGGCATCGATACTATTGGAGCATTAGGAAACGGTTTTTATATTCGAATTAATGGCGAGGGAACATCGGTAAACGAAACAATCCGACCTCAAGTACATGACCTCACTGCTTGTTTCGGTTCGACTATTGCAGATTATCTTTATGGTTTAGAAGTATCTTCCACGGGAGCAGGAGTCAGCAAGCTGAAGGAATGGGGGTTCTTTACTGAGGATTATTATGAATACTGTGAACCTACTCTGAAGAGTGTGGAAGGTCTTGTGAGTAAGAAGACGGTTGGGTTTAATCAGTGGGATGAGGAGTGGGAGAGAGGAGTTATTAATGGCAAAGTCCCCGAAGTCGCCTTACACTCCAAAAATTTCTGCAAGATTTTGCCGAATACGACGTATTATGCCACATGTGGAAAGACGGACGGTGGAAGCCAAAACAGATATTATTTTCGCATCTTCTTCTATGACGCAAGTAAGAATTTAATATCGAGCGGATACTACAACAATATTACGTTCATAACGCCCGAAAATGCGGCGTACTTCAAGATCGAAACAAATACATCAACGGTTATATATGGCAATGTCTACAACCACGACATCTGCATCAACCTCTCCGACCCCACACGCAACGGACAGTACGAACCGTATGAGAGTCATTCATATCCACTCGACTCCGAGGTAGTGCTGAGAGGTATTCCGAAACTGGATTCCAACAACAACCTCTACTATGACGGTGATGTGTATCCTGCTGATGGGAATGGAAGTAGGAGGTATGGGTTATGTGACCTTGGGACGCTAGATTGGGGTTATAATCAAAACTACAGTTGTTGGAATACAAGTGGACTTGCCAGTCTTGTTAAAAGGCATTCAACACAAAGCGAAATGATAAACAACTGTGCCGAGACTTATGTTGTAGACCCTGTTGGAGCGTTAAACGGACAAAATTTCACTGACGGAAAATATATCCTTGGTACAAGCGGAAATCTGTTTTTGAGGAACGGTTCGACCACAACACCACCTACAGGTCTTTTCATCTACGAACTCGCAACCCCCACCACCTTCACCGCACAACCCTACCACAATCCGCAGATTGTTGGGGATACAGAGGAGTTTGTGACTACTGGGATTATTCCTGTGGGACATGAGACAAAATGCTACGCAGGAACAATGAATCTGATTAACAGTAAAGCAGACAAGACAACGACATACACCAAAACGGAAGTAGACACGGCATTGTCAGCAAAAGCAGGAACATCCGTAGCTACCACATCCTCAAACGGTTTAATGTCTTCCACTGACAAGGGCAGACTTGATGATTTGTATGCTGACTATAGTTCTGCATTAACTGCATTGGGGGTGAATTAATATGAGTAGTACTACACCTTTAACTGATGCGATTAATGCTTTGACCACCTATGCTAATGAAATCACTGGGAAATCTGACACAACCTTATCCGATGCAGTTGGAAGTTTGGTTGATGGGTATGGTGGGGGAAATGTTATTAGTATAGATGAATTGAATGATAAAACAATAAGTGGTCATGTTGTAGTAACTGGTACTTCTTTAAGAGCGTTTCTTTTTAACGGATGCAATCAAATAACAAGCGTATCTTGTCCAAATGCTGTTAATGCATATTCTATTCGTCAAAATGGTAGCAATAGATCTGGCAGTCAATTTGGTAATTGTACGTCTTTGCAAACTGTAGAACTTCCTTCTTTAGTAAATTTAACAGACTATATGTTTGAAGGTTGTACTTCATTAACACGTTTATATTTGCCAGTTGCGACCGTTGTTCCAACATTAGTTGCGTCTGACTGTTCTAGCCTAGAGTTTGTTGTTATGCCATCAGTTAATGGAATTGTGTATGTTAAAGCATTTAATGCTTGTACAAAATTAAAAGCGGTTGATTTATATAAGCCTTCTTTTGGAAGAACACAAGTATTTTTAAATTGTAGTTTATTTGACACTCTAATAATTCGTAATGATACTGTTTCATCACTTGGTAATATTAATAATTTTGAAGGCACTCCATTTGCTTCAAGCGGCACAGGCGGTACTCTGTATGTTCCGCAGTCGCTTATCTCAAGTTATCAGTCAGCAAACAACTGGAGTACTATTCTTGGATACGAGAATAACAGCATCGTTGCAATCGAAGGAAGTCAGTACGAAACTCAATACGCAGACGGCACACCTATTTCAACAACTTAATAAGGAGGAAAAATTATGTACTATTTTATCACAGAACTTCAAACCCGTCCCGATGGAATCGTTAATTCAACAATTACAACTCGCTCATCCCTTGCCATGGGACTTGCTTATTACTATCAGAGAGCATCCGTGGCAGTAGCAACTACAGACTTCACATCTGTTGCTCTGACTCTTCAAAACCAAGACGGAGAGATTATTGAAAATCAGCGGTTTGATACATTATACGAACCAAATGAAGAAAATCCAAGTGATGAATAAAAATGATATATTGTAAACTTATTGAGGAGCAATTGATTTTTGCTCCTCAAAAAATTTAGATAGAAAATAATATTATTCATAATCCAACAGAAGAACAATTAAAATTACAAGGTTGGAAATAGTTAATCGTTACTATACCTCCTGAGTTTAAAAAAGAAGAATATTTAGAAGAAACTTATATAGATATAGGAGAATATATTCTTCAAGATTGGATTATAAAAAGTAAAAAAGAGGGATAAATATGGCAGGATATAAAGTTTATCTAGGAATGAACGGAAAAGATTATGCTAAAATTATTAAGCAAAAACCTTCAATTGCGGTAATTGAATTTACTGAATTTACAGATGCACAAATTAAAAAATTATTAGCTAATAAAATTAAATTGATTGCTTATCTTAATGTTGGTGCAATTGAAAAAACTCGTTCTTATTATAAGATATATAAAAAATATGCAATTGGAAAGTACGGAGATTGGGACGAGTTATGGATGAACCTTAATGCGTAGGCTTGGCAAAAATTTCTTTTAAGTCAAGCTAAGAAATTTAAAAAACGCGGAGCGACTGGATTATATATTGATAATTTAGATGTAATTGAAGAGTATAAATCTAAAAAATTATATACGCCCGCAAGGAAAATATTAAAAACTATTCGCAAAGAAACTGGACTTTATCTTATGGTAAATGGAGCGGATTATTTTGTAAAAAAATGTATTAAAGATAAAGTAGTTCATTTTCAAGCGATTCAACAAGAAGAGGTATTTACTCTTATAAAAAATATTGATAAAGATAAATGCGGAAGTCAGACTGCCGCAGAAAAGAAACGTTTAAAAGCTTATGTGGTTGCGGTTAAGAAGGCAAAAATAGCTGTTTTTCTATTGGAATATAAAGCTAACGCCGCCAATTTAGCAAAAATAAAAACTTTTTGTAAGAAATATGGCTTAAATTATTGTAATGCAAAGAATGTAAATTTAGATAAATAATTTAAAGAAATAACTTATTCATATAGTCAGTGAATAAGTTATTTTTTTTATAAAGGGGAAAAAAGGATATGGCACAATAGATTAGATATGGTATAGGCTTTGATGTCAAAAAAGATGGCTTATAGCAAGTAAAAAAATCTTTGAAGTAGATTCAAAATTTAACTTCTAAAGATTTATTAAATTTAAATAAATCTTTAGATGTAAAAGATGCTAGTCAAACTTTAATGGATATTAAAAGACAGGCAGTAGCAGTTGAAGATGCCTTAAGGAGTGCTTTTAATACTAAATTAAATACTGTTAATATTCAATCTTTTAATGAATCATTAGAAGGTTCTAAAACAACTCTTCAAAAAGTTTATGATACTTTTAGTCAAGCTGGAGTGGCTGGACAAAATGCTTTTAGAGATTTAAGTACTCAAGTTTTAAATACAAATATTCAATTAAAAGAATCTCATACTGTTCTTGATAAAATTGGAACAACTTTAGCTAATACTGTTAAATGGAATATTGCTTCTTCTGCTGTAAATTCTTTAACTAGATCAGTACAATAGGCATGGGGTTTTGTAAAATCTTTAGACACTTCTCTAAATGATATTAGAATTGTTACTGGAAAATCTTCAGAAGAAATGGGAAAATTTGCAGAACAAGCAAATACAGCAGCGGAAAGTTTAGGTCGAACAACAACAGATTATACTAAAGCTGCCTTAATTTATGCTCAACAGGGTTTAGATGATGAAGAAATTGCTAAAAGAAGTTAGATTACATTAAAAACTGCCAATGTAACTGGTCAATCTACTGATGCGGTTTCTGAAGAATTAACAGCCGTTTGGAATGGTTATAAAGTAAATGCTGAATAGGCAGAAGTATATGTAGATAGATTAGCTGCTGTTGCAGCAACAACCGCATCTGATTTGGAAGAGCTATCAACTGGTATGAGTAAAGTTGCATCTGCTGCGAATGCAATGGGAGTAAGTGAAGAACAACTTGCTGCACAGTTGTCTACAATTATTTCAGCAACTCGTTTAGCTCCTTAGTCTGTTGGTACAGCATTAAGAACCGTTTATGCTCGTATAAGTGATATAAAAGCTGGAATTGATGAAGATGGAGTTGATCTTGGAAATTACTCTAGTAAAATGGCAGAACTTGGTTTTAATGTTCTTGATGTAAATGGAAATCTTCGTGATATGGGAACTGTCATGGAAGAAATTGGAAATCAATGGAATAATTTAACTCGAGAACAACAAGTTTCTTTAGCTCAAACTATGGCTGGTCAAAGACAGTATTCTAATTTGATAGCTTTATTTGATAATTTTTAGCAATATAATAAAGCATTAAATACTGCTCAAAATGCAGCGGGAACATTACAACAACAACAAGACATTTATATGGAATCTACTCGAGCACATTTAGAACAATTAACAGCTGCGGTTGAAGATATTTATAAAAGTCTTATTGATAGCGATAGTATTAATTCTTTAGTGGATGGTTTAACAACTGCTGCCAATTTAACAGGTACTTTTGTTGATAGTGTTGGCGGCGGTGGATCAATTTTAAGATCATTGGGTGCTATTGGCATAACAGTTTTTAGTGAACAAATTGCTAAAGGTATTAGTACTACAATTACAAATTTTGAAATTGCTAAACAAAATGCTCAACAATTTAAAGATACATTAAATGCAATACAAGAATGGAGAGGCATTGAGGGTCTTGATAAAACAACTGATTAGCTTTTACAAAATAGACAACAATTAGGTGAATTAGCAAAATCTATGACACCAGAACAATTTTCTGGTATGCAAACCCTTTTGAATAATATGAATCAATTGGGTAATGAAATAAAGACAATATAGGATAAAATTGAACCAGCTCAAAATGCCTTAAAAGCTTTTACAGAAACTCCTTTATAGAAAATTTTAGGAGATGGAAAAGAAATTGATAAAATTTCTGAACAAATTAACAATCCCATTGATGATTTAGATAAACTTCAATAGAAAATAAAACAAACTAAAGAATCTTTTAGGGATGATTTAGGTTCTGCAAAAACTTTATTTGATAAAACAAAAGTTGAAGGATTTAATTAGGCTTTTGGAGAAGCTCAAGGAAAAGTAGTTTCTTTTTTAGATTCTTTAAAAGATATTCAGGATACAGATGCTTTTCAAGGTCTTGATAAAGAATTAAAAGAAAGTCTTACAAATACAATTACAGATTTAGATGATGAGTGGGCTAAATTATCTGCAAAATTTAATGAAGGAATTAATCCTGAAAATTCAGATCAAATGGCTCAAGAATTTAAAGCATTTTTTGATAAATTAAGTTAGATAACAGGACAATCTTCTCAAGAAATTCAAAATAAATATGAAACACTTATACAATCTTTAGGAAGTCCAGAAGATATTCTACGTCTTGAGCAGAAAAAAGCACAATTAAATAAAATGATAAGTGATTTTACTTCTGGGGTTACTAGAGCGGAGAAAACTCAAAAATGGGAAAATTATGCAAAATTGGCAGGTGGAATTGCACAGGTTGGTTCTGCAATTCAACAAGTCCAAAATCTTGGTAGTATATGGAAAAATTAGGATTTAACTACCAGTGAAAAACTTCTTCAAACTATTACAAATTTAGCAATATCACTTCCAATGCTTGTTAATGGTTTTACAACAGCCACAACTGCAATGGGGTTAATGTCTGTAATAGAAAAAGAAAAAGCTGCTTCTTCTGTTTTAGCAACTGCTTCAGAAATGGGTCATGTTGGGTCTATTCAATTATTAAAATTAGAAACTGGTTAGGCTACTATTGCAATGGATCTTTTTAATAAAACAATTTTAATGAATCCATTTGTAGCTGCAGCTGCAGCGATAATGACCTTAGTTGGAGCAATTGGAATATTTAATTCTTATCAAGAAAAAGCTAGAAAAGCAACTATTGATGCAGATAAAGAAATTATTAAATAGAATCAAGATATTCAAAATGAACTTGATAATCATAAAAATTTATATTCAGGTCTTAATTAGTTAAATTAGAAATATAAATAGGGAGAGGTTACTCGAGGAGAATTAAAAACATCTGTATAGGATTTAGTAAATCAATATAATCTTGAAGATTAGGCAGCACAAAAATTAATTAGTAGTTACGGAGACTTATCTAAAGCATTACAAGAAATACAATATGAAGATGCAAAGAAACGTTCCGAATCTGCAAAGAAAGAATTAAAAGCAGCCAAAGAAATGGCATAGAAAGAAACTGAAAAAACTCAACGAGGAAATGGTTTTAATGCAAATGTTACTTCTTCAAAATATGCCATAAATTTTGAAAAAAATTTAAATGAAAATCAAAAAGTCCTTTAGGCTATGAAAAAAGCCGGTATGAATACTGTCGATAATAGAAATATGAATCTTGTAACTGATATTGATTCTGAAAATAAAGGGGAATCATTATTAAAAAACTATAATATAATAAAATAGACAGTATAGGGTTTAAATAAAACTTTAAGTGATACCTAGAAAGAAAATAGCCATGCTTTTCAAAGTATGGAAAATTATTTAAAAACTAATAAATAGTGGGCAGATGAATTAGCTTCTTCTTTAAAAAAAGTAAAAGAAGCAAATATTGGAGAAAAAGGACAAGAAGCTATTCAAAATGGTACTCTTAATTTTGATAATATTACAAATATTGAACAATATATAGCATAGTTTGAAAAATTAAAAAAAGTAGTTGGTAATGCTGATAATGCAAACTCTTTTATGAATATTTATCAAAATGAGCTATATAAAAAATTTGGTGATCTTGGTTCTATCATAGATAAAACAGGCTTAAAATTATAGGATTTAAATGAAAAAACAAAAAAAGAAATTAATAATTTAAGTGAAGATCAATTAGCCGCTGCGATAAAAATAAATCCTGAAGATATTAGTTCTTGGGAAACTTTTTTACAATTATTAAAATAGATTTAGCAAACTGATGTTTCTAAAACAGCTGAAGGAGTTATTAATTCTAATCAAGCTATAGATGATTATCTTAAATATAATAATCTTGAAAAGAAAGTTAAAAAAGGAGAAACTTTTTCCACTGAAGAATATGATGCATTAGATGAAGATTTAAAAAAGCATTTTGAATATGCTGGTGATGGTCTTTATAAGTTTTCTGGTAAACTTCAAGATTTTACTAAAGATATCAATGGATTAAAATTTGATAGTTTTCATTCTAATTTTGGGAATTTAGTAAATCAATTAAAATCTATGGAGAAACTTCAAAAAGAAATTTTTGAAAATACTCCTGGGTCTAAAGGAATAAATAGTGCTAAAGATCTTGAATAGTGGAATAATCAAAAATCAAACTATTATAATAAAATAGACCAAGATGCGGGTTCTATGGCAGGAGCTGATAGACATGGCATAGATTCTGAATAGTATGAAAAACAAAAGTAGAGTCAAAGATAGTTAATAGATAATCAGTTAGATTATTTAGAAGCTCTTGGAAAAACCACTTAGTAGCTTGGTTTTAGTGTTAATAATTTTAGAAATTTAAATCAAACTTCTGATTTATCTGTTGGACAGATACATAGAATATATTAGGCAGTTCATGAGACAGGTGACCAAACAGATCAACTTGTATAGAAATCAAAAGAAGCTAATGATGCTTTATCAGATGCCTTAAAAAATTATTTTGATTTATTAGATCCTTTAGATGAAGATATTGATCCAGAACAATTTACTAAATTAACTGATGAAATATAGAATGGTTCAGAAAAATTTGGAAAATTTGTTGAAGGTTTTGAACAAATGGAAAATGCTCATTAGACTGCATAGGATATGGCATAGGGAATGTTACGTTTTGATAATGCTATTGAAGATGCAAATGAACATTTTGATGAATGGGCGGATTCTTCAAAAGATCTTAGTGAACATACTGAAGATTTAAAGGATACATATTAGGATATTTTAGACGTAGATGGTGACGTTTTATCAGATGATTTTGCTTAGGATGCAGAAAATCTTGATTTAATGAAGTAGGCATTAAGCGGAAATTTAGATGCTTATAATGATTTAGTAGATGCCGCACAAGAAGATTTATGGGAAAATGTTTTAAATTTGGAGCCTGATACAGCTGGTTTTGAAAAAATTCAAGACGCTTATCAAGCTATGAAAGGCGACTTAGAAGCTAATCCAGTTGATATAGGTGATACCATTAGTTTCGATACTTAGGGTGTTTATGCAAATGTAGGAGATTATTTCCAACAAGTTGGGCAAGCAGCTTATGATAATGCAATAGCAACTGGTTCTAGTACAGCAGATGCTTTTGATGCGGCTATGGCAGCCTAGTTTGCAGCCGGACAAGAAATTGGTTATATTCCTTAGTTTGATAATTCAGTTGTTCAAAACAATGATACTGAAAATATGGTTGATTGGGTTTCAAATGTAGAACCCGTTCCTTTAAATACATCTATCCCTCAAGTTACAGGAGTCCCAATCGGTAATAATATTTTTGCACAAGCCACAGGTGCAGTTACTAATGCAGTAGGATCTATAGACAGTGTAATACAAGAAACGAGAGATGCTTCAGCTACTGTTACTAAAAACACTTCTGGAACAGGAGTTAGACTTAGACCTATTGCGGGTAAAAATTTAGGCGGTGGCGCCCCTAAGATTAATAATTCTAAAAAAACCTTTACTAATAATGGAGGTAAAGGTGGTGGCGGTAAGAAAGGCGGTGGCGGTAAGAAAGGCGGCAAAAAAGGAGGAAAGAAAGGTAGCTCCGCTAAGAAAAACGAACCAGATAGAACTCAAAAAGATCCATAGAAGAAATTAAAACAAGAAAAAGATATTTATCATGATATTAATATTGAAATTGATAAAGTAAATCGTAGCCTTGACCGCGCCCAAAAGAAACAAGACCGCCTATACGGAAAACAGTTATTAAAAAATCTTAATGAACAAACTAAAATATTAGAACAGCATAAAAAGAAATTAGAAGAAAAAAATAAATTACAATAGAAAGATTTAAAGAATCAAAGAAGAGCATTAAAGAATCTTGGTGTTACTTTTAATAAGTATGGAGATATTTCTAACTATTTAGATATTCTTAATAAAAAAGAAAAAGAAACCAATAATCTTATTGAAAAGAAAAATAAATTAATAACAGAATATAACAAAGAAACAGATAAAGATAAGAAAAAGAAAATAGATGAACAAATTGATAAAGTTGATAAAGAAAAAGATAATAAAGAAAAAGAGTATAAAGATTTAGAAGATAGAATTAAAAAATATGATGAACTTAGAGAAAATATTGAAGATATAAAAGATTAGATTGAAGAAGAAACTCAAAAGCAAATTGAAATAAAAATTCAAAAATTTAGGATGGAAGTTGAGATTCGTCTTGATATGGGCGAAGCTGAAAGAGATTGGAATAAATTTAGAAGAGAAGTTCTTGAACATACGGACGTTGTTAAAGATAGCAATTTTAGTAGTATAAGAAAAGATGCATAGTTAAATAAAGCTGATGCAGAAAGTTATTTTAAAGTTGGCAATTCTCCAGGAAGTTTTTAGACCTTATCTAGGAAAATGCTTTAGACAAGAAGTCAAATTGAAAGCATAGACAAGACAGGAACATCTTCCATTTATGGCGATAATAAAAAACAAGCTATGTAGGATTTACAATCTGATTTAAATAAATTAATGGATCAGATGGAAGACTATGAAAGTTTAATTGATAAAATAGATGAAGCCTATCTTGACACTATTGATGATGTTTCTGAATTTTTTGATAAACAAATAGATGATTATAATTTTGTAAATGATTTAATTAGCCATGATATGGATTTATTAACTTTATTATATGGAGATAAAAATTATAACGCCATGAATGGTTATTATACTCAATTATAGAATAATAATTTAAAACAAATTGATTCATTAAAGAAACAAAAAGATTTTTGGGAAAAACAATGGAAAGATGCTGCGGCAAAGGGAGATACTAAAGCTGCATAGAAATTTAAAGAAAATTATAAAAAAGTTTTAGGCGATTTAAATAGCGCAGTAGAGAATGCCGCAAAAACAATCCAAGATAAATATACTAATGCTATTAATGGTATTTTTGATTAGTTAGATAAAAAAATGACTAAAGGGCAGGGTTCAGATTATCTCAATATGGAATGGGATTTGATGAAGAAAAATGGAGAATAGTATTTAGATACTATTAATTCTGCTTTTGCTATTCAATAGACTCAAAGAAAATATCAGAAAGCAATTGATGATACTAAAACTATTAAAAATCAAAAAGAATTAAAGAAATTAATGAATGAACAATTAAATATCTTAAAAAATAAACAAAAGGTGTCTCAGTATGATATAGATCGCGCTCAAAAACTTTTATAGGTTGAGCAAGCTAGGATTGCTTTAGAAGATTCACGTTCCGCAAAAACTTCAATGCAATTAAAAAGAGATTCTCAAGGCAATTATTCTTATGAATATGTAGCTGATAATGATGCTATTGAAGAAGCTGAATCTGGATATGCAGATGCATTAAATGATCTTTATAATTTTGATTTAGATAAATATAAAAGTAATTTAGAAGAAATGCTTTCGGCTTGGGAAGAGTTCCAAGAAAAATATAAAGAGATTCAATTAGATATGTCTTTAACTGAAGAAGAACGACTTGAAAGACAAAAATTATTAAATGATAATTATAATTAGTACATTAATAATAAAACTTAGAGTAATCTTAATATAAGAAAATATTTAAAAGAAGATGCTTTTTCAGATTTGGCTTATCTTTATGATGAAGATGTTCAAAAATTTCAAAATATGTCTGATGCAGAACAAGAAATTCTTATGAAGCAATTGGTTCCAGAATGGGATATTGGAATTCAAAAAATGATTGATAAATTTGCATCATAGGATGGTGGTTTCATTCCAGCTTGTGAAAAATCATTTTAGAAAGTTCGAATAGCAACTAAAGATTATCAAGATGAATTAAATACTTTAGCGAATGTTGCAGGAACTGATTTTGGTAGTTTGAAAGATGGTGTAAGTGAATCTGCAAAAGAATATGCTCCATTAATTGAAAATAATGATACTTTAATTAGTCAAATGAAGACTGAATTAAAAAGTATTGAAAAATTAAGAGATGCTGCACATGATTTAAGTCTTAAATATAAAGAGGTTTATAAGCAAGCAATAGCTGCTGTTGATGCGATACATAAATTTATCAAAGCTCAAGAAGAACAGGCTGCGGCAGCCGCAAAAAGAGAAGCAGACGAAGCTGCCAGAAAGAAAAAACAACAGCAGAAAAAAGATACTGGTAAAAAAGGAAATAAAGGTCAATGGGAGTCAGATAATTACAGCGGTTTATTACAAACTAATCGAGCATAGTATGTAGCTGATTTAAAGCACCAAGGAAAAACATAGAAAGATAAATCTCTTAATGTTGACCAATCTATTAAAGCAGGTCAATTACAACAAATAGATGGGGCAGATAAAAATATTATTATGGGAATTGCTGGTAGTATTTTATTATCAAAAAGTTGGGGAGATGGTGAAACTCGAAGAAAAAATATGATTGAAGTCTTTGGAGAATAGCTTGGAAAAGAAATGTACAATAGAGTTCATGCATATTTAAGAGATAGTGTCGTTCCTAATCAATAGTATAAAAATAGTATTATTAAAAATGCTTCATGGTATCAATCTTTTGATAAAGATAAATTAAAAGGAAACGCTCAATTTTATCTTAAAAATTTACAATCATGGGTTAGTCAAGGTAATAAAAAAGCGGTTTATGATACTGGTGGCTACACTGGAAATTGGAACAGTTCAGAGGGTCGTCCTGCAATTCTTCATGAAAAAGAACTTGTTTTAAATAAAGAAGATACAAAAAATATTTTAGATTCTGTTACTATTATGCGTTCAATTGTGGCTTCTATGAGCGGGAATGTAATTTCTAAATTAGGAAATTTAAATAATGGTTTTTCAAAAGATATTAACAATAAAAGCGCAATAGAACAACAGGTAAAAATTTAGGCAAGTTTTCCAAATGTTAATAGTAAAAAAGAAATTTAGGAAGCATTAAATGATTTAGTTAATCTCGCCGCACAAAGAGCTATGAGATAAAAATATTTATAATAGAAAGAATGAGTGGTATTGCTCATTCTTTCTATTGTTTAAAGAAAGAAGGGGAGTATTTGTAGAGTATAAATGTAATAAAATATAAATGGGAACACGGTGCTTATAATATAAAAGATATGATAAAATTAGTAAAAGAAAAAAATATTACTAAAAAAGATTTTTTTATAGTTACTCGATATTATTATGATAAAATATTAGAAAATGATTGACAAAAATGAAAAAATATTTTATAATTTATATAAAGGGCAATATTAGATAATTATTTTGTATTATTTTCTATATATTATATAGAAGAAGAGATACAAGGAGGAATTATTAAATGAGTGTAAGTGGTAAAATATTAGATGCAATTGAATTACTTACAGAAAATTCAATTAAAAAAGCTGCTTATGATAAAACAATTCAAGCTCAAATTATTTCTTGTGAAGATGAAACAATTGGAAAATATAAATGTCGTTATCAAGATGCAATTATATATGCTTATTCAAATAATGTAGATACAACATATAATGAAAAATCTTATGTGTATATACTTGTTCCAGATAATGATATGAGTAAAGAAAAAACAATTATTGGGGCTGTAAATAGATTAGGCATTAATTATATTTCTCAGGCAGAAGGAGAATAGGCCTATAATACAGTTGGAACAAATTGTATTAATTCAGTTAATACATTATATTTAAATACTAAAATTGATAAATATAGATATAAAATTTATCCAAATTCAAAGAATTTTATTAGTATAAATTCTCAAATAGAAAATTATATTAAAAAATCATCATCTTTATTAATTGGCGCGGTTTTTAAAACAAATATTTAGCCAGAAAAGCAATTTCGAGGACATTATGGAATCCAATTTAATTTAAAATTTATTGACAATGAAACTAACAAAGAGGTTATTAGGTCATATATTTTAGATTAGGATAGTATGATTGGAAATCCATATAGATTAACTACAGAAATGCGTCAATATGAAATTTTTAATATTGATGGATAGAATTTTGAAAATATTGATTCTATTGAGATTTTTTGTCAAGATTTTCTTGAAGCATAGGAAAGTCCTAATAATTCTATTCTTATTGAAGAAGAAGATGCAGATATATTTATTTCTTCTTTAGAATTTACAGGAATGAATAAGATGACTTAGGATGAAATTAGTGGAGTTTCTATCAGTTTTTATACCCCAAGAGGAACTGTATTTTATAATAATGAATTATCAGAAATTCCTATTACCGCACAAGTAAAAGTAAAAGGAAAAATAGCTTCTTCTACCCAAAAAATTAATTTTTATTGGGGTAGTGAAAATGCAAGTGTTTTTGCTAATAATAGATATTATAATAAATATCTTGGAAAAGGATGGAAATGTTTAAATGAAAGTAATTTAATTTCAAAAGGAACAGAAACTACGGATCCTGTAATTGAATGGATTCCAAAAAATGATATTTATGTAGTAAAAATAAAAGAAGCTACTGCAAGAAATAATAAATTTAAAGTTGCGATTTTATATGATAATAATATTATTACAAAAGAAATTAATATTGAAAATTTAGCTGCTTCAGAAATCACAATAGAATCTAGTAATGGTACTCAATTTTATTATGATAATGGGCATCCAACTTTAACTTGCAAAATAGATGGGAAAGAAAGAAAATAGTAGGAATATCATTATTATTGGGGATATCAATCAAATAATAATAATTTTTAGGAATTATCTAGTACAACTAAGGAAAATGATTTATATAATAAATATAATGATAAACTAAAAGATCTTCAAAATGCAATTAAAAATGAAACAAAATTTATTGAAGTAGAAACAGAAGAAATTAAAGATTTAGAGAATAAACTTAAAAATTTTAGATATATCCAAAGAGTTGAAAAAAATAAAATATATGATGTGCAAATAAATAGAATTATTTCTAGAGGCACTTTTAAATGTTCTGTTTATAATCAAGATTTATATTTAGGCACCGCGGCGATTACTTTAACTAATAAACTAGAAAAAGAAGGTGAATATTCTCTTGTTATAAATAATGGAACTGTAACATATCAATATAATGAAAATGGGACTTCTCCTACCAGTAAAAGTTTAGAAAATCCTCAATAGATTCAATCATTAAGTTTTACTGTTTTTGATAATTTAGGAAACGCTATTGATTCAGACATTATAGCAAAAGATAAAAATTGTACAATAAGATGGTAGTTTCCCGCAAAAGATACTTTATTAGAAGATAGTTTAGATAATAGAATTAATCCAACAGTAGAACCAAAAAAAGATTCTACAGGAAATTATAAATATTATTATAATAAAACTAATATTATTTATCAAATTTCTAATAATTATTATGTCGATAAGCAAAGAAATCAAATTAAACTTTTTATTAAATATAAAAATATAAAGCTAAATGCAACTACTAATTTTACTTTTGTAAAAACAGGATAGCCTGGAACTAATGGAACTTAGTATGTAATAAAATTGGTTCCTAATACTAATACAAGTACACCACCTTTATATCCTATGATAACAAAAATAGGAACAACTGATGAGGGTTACTTATTAAATTATGGATTGAATAATAGTAATTCATAGAATATCTTAAATTTAAAATCTGCATACAAATTTTTTAATATTTAGTTATGGAATAATGGGCAGATTGTTTGGAGTGATAAGAAAGGTCAAAAGAATCAAATTATTCCAACAGAAGTAAAATGGGAAATTTTACAAAATGAATATTCAAGTGATAAAAAAGATGAATCAATGTTTATTTTAAATGATTCTTCTAAAGGATTTTTTAAATTACAGAATAATTATTTTAAAAGTTTTAATGAATCGCAATCTTTTGCTAATATTATAAAATGCAGTTTAAAATTATAGAATAAAATTTATTATGGAACAATCCCTATAATTACTGCATGGGTAAGGAATGATGATTATAGAGTAAAATTAAAAGATTACACTGGTTTTAGATATGTGTTATATGATAGTGGTGGAAAATTTCCAAAATATGATTCAACCAATCCTTTTGAAATTATTTGCACACAATTAATTGACAATAAAAGTGATAAAAGAATTAATATTTCTTAGTTTACAAAAGAATATAAAATTGATTATAGTTTTTCTTTTGTTGGTTCTTATAGAAATAAAAATTCACAAAATAAATATGAAATAATAGTTCCCTCTAATATGTTTTAGATTGAGAAAAAAAATAATTTAAAACCTAATCAAAAAAGTTTTAAACCTAAATCTATTTATGATGGATTGTCTGTTAATAATGCTATAGTTTGTGTTTTAACACAAAAAGATATTTTAACACAAAAAGATATTATAATAGGAAAAATTAATATTCCTGTTCATTTTTTATTAAATAAATATGGTTTAGCAAATATTAATTAGTGGGATGGAAATAATATTCAAATAGATAAGGATAAAGGTTTTATTTTATCACCGCAAGTTGGAGCAGGAAAAAAATAGAGTGATAATGGTTTTTCTGGTGTTTTAATGGGTGGAGTTAAAAACCCCGCTTCAAATACTACTTAGATGGGGCTTTTTGGTTATTATCACGGAGAAAGAACTATATTTTTAAATAGTGACAATGGTTCCGCAAGATTTGGAAAAAGTGGAGCTGGACAAATTGTAATAGATCCAACTAAGGATCAAGAAGCGTTAATTTATGGTGGAAATTATAGCACAAAAAATGGAACAGGTATGTTAATTAATTTATCTGATCCATCTATTAATTTTGGTAGTGGAAAATTTAATGTTGATGATAAAGGGCATTTAACCGCAAAAGGTGGAGGCTCTATTGCTGGTTGGAATATTGGAGATAATTCTTTAACAAGTAAAATAGGAAATATTACTTTAAGAAATAACGGTTCTATTTATTCTAATAGTCATAGTTCAATAGATAATTCAAATAATGGTTTTTTCCTTTCTGAACAAGGATTATCTATTGGTAGTAAAATAAAAATTTCTAATACTGGTGTTGTAACAGTAGGGCCTGGTGCTGTTAATAATAAAAATAAGTACCATTGGACTATAGATGGAGACACCAGTAGAGCATATATAGCATATGGTGGAGAAACTAAGGTTAATACAGCAGATAGTACAACAAAAAATTCAGCAAAAGTTTATTTAGGAACAGATGGTATTTCATTAGGAGAACGTTTTTCTGTTACTGCTCAAGGATCTTTAAGAGCTTATAGTGGTGAAATTGGTGGATGGACAATTGGTTCTACAACATTATCTGCAAATAACATTATCATAAATAGTACAGGGACTATAAGTGGTGGCAATTATAAAGCAGATACACGAGGATGGCAAATTACTGGAAAAGGAGAGGCAGAGTTTAATAATGCTACGATAAGAGGAACAGTTACTGCTGACAGTGGAAGTATTGGTGGTTGGAAAATTAGAGGTAGTTCTTTAAAATCACAGAATGATATGATTACTCTTTATGCAGGATCAACAGATTCCAAAACAATTCCTTATATTCAAGTAGGTTCTACTATTATTAGTTATATTAAAATTAATTCAGATGGCTCAATTCAATCAAAAGGGTATGAACCAGGTTCTGGATGGAGAGTTGATGGAAAAGGAAATGCTACCTTTAATCAAGGTATATTTGGTCCTTGGAAAATAGGAAAAGATAAAAATAAAACGAAGGTTTTTGAAGGAAATACAGAAGGAAATAGTATTCGTCTTTATGCTAATGGAAATGTTTATGGAATGGACCTTTCTGTAATAGACTCATCAAAAACAAATTCTTCAGATTATTGGGAAATAGTCAATGGAAAAGCATCTTTTGGACATGGGATATATGTAGGAAGAAAAAATTCAAATGGATGGCAAATTCTTCCTTGGCGCACAGAAGGTAAAACATAGAAACAACCAGTAATATATTCTTTTAATGATAAAGCGAGAATTCAATTTGGACCAAATGGGAATCAAACAGCTTCAATTGGTTATAAAACAAAAGATAAAATTGGTGCAGTTTATTTAGGAAGTCCAGATATATTGGCTGTTATTAATGGGACTTTTTAGACCCCTAAAATAATAGCAAAAAATGCAAATATAGGAACTTTTATTAATGAAGTTAAATTTAAAGAAAAACCACAAATACAATTTAAGAAAGGTAAAAAAACAGATTACTATCCTTTAGTTGATTATATTAAAACAATTATTGATAATTATGTTAATGAGAGCTTTTTAAAAAAGATAGTTAATAAAGCATACTTACAAAATTATTTACAATCTGCTTCATTATTATCAAATGTTGTTATATCAGAAAATGGACTTTCTGGAAGTATAAAAGGAACAAGCGTAGATATTAATGGCTATTCTCATAATAGTACTGTAACAGGTTTAAAATGGAAATAAAAAATAAAAGGAGATAAAATGATATGAATACAGAGAAAACATTTGAAGAAAGTTGTTTTGATTTTCAACAAGAAATTATAAATACAGTAAATAATGAAAGAAATCTTCCTTTTTTAGTAAAATATTTTATTATAAAAGAAATTTGGGAAGATGTAAAAAATCAAAAAAGAAAAATTGATGATGATATATATAATAAAAAAAGACAAAGAGAACAAGAAATGCAACAGCAAATTCAACAATCTCAACCAGAACAAGTTGAAGGAATAGTAGAAGAAGAGCAATGATTAATTTGACAATATGAAAAATTTTTATTATAATATGCTCATAAAGAGGTGATGAGTATATGAGAATTTTAACATTAGATTTATCTACCCGCTCCTCTGGTTATGCTATTGGTTAGGATGGATAGCTTAAAAAACATGGATGCATAACAGCTAGTTCAAAAGATGTAGTTAAACGTATTATAAAAATGCGGGATTAGCTAGGTAAGATTATTCGTTAGAACTAGATTAATAAAGTTGTTATGGAAGAAGTCCGACCATAGTATAACTCTCATACTAATAAAGTCTTAATGTGGTTACAAGCAGTTATTGTAGTAGCTATTTATGAAATTAATCCTAAAATATAGTATGATTTTATTAGTGCAAGTGAGTGGCGGGCAGCCCTTAAAATAAAACAAGGACGCGGTATAAAGCGCCAGTAGCTAAAACCGCAAGATAAAAAATATGTTAAAGATAAATATAATTTAATTGTCAATGATGATGAAGCTGATGCAATATGCATTTTTGATGCATATATTGAAAAATTTGATAATGAAATAAATTGGGAATAATAAGGTTTAGAAGATATTGGTTTTCTAAACCTTATTTTTTATTTTAGAAAGTTTGGTCAAAAACGATTATTTTATTTAAAGAATTTTTAATATATATGTGAGAGATAAAAAATATAATTTTATTTCTTCATTTTCGCGAAAAATGTAAAGTAATAAAAAGTCCTTATTTAAGGTATGTAAAGGAGAAGAGTAATGGCAAATTACAATAATCCTAACATTGGTATGCAGCAGTCGCCTAATTTAATGGGGCAGCCGCAAGCGCAATTCCCATATGGGAACAATAGCATGTTATTGAATAATAATTCATATGATAATTATATGAATAGAATGAATAATTCTCAAAATCTTATGAATAATCAATTTTTAAAATGTAGACCAGTTTCTTCAAGAGAAGAAGCTAGAGCATTTCAAATTGATTTAGATGGTTCTCTTTGGGTATTTACCGATGTTGGCAATGGAAGAATTTACACAAAACAAGTTAATAACGATGGGACAGCAGCTTTTAAAACTTATGTTTTAACAAAAGATGAGAGTCCATATGAATCGGCTGAATATGTCACAAAAGAAGAATTTAATAAAGTAATTTAGGCATTGATGTTATCTATTCAACAACAGCCCAATAAGACAACAAATATTAATACAAATGGACCACTGTCACAATAGCAAAATATTGTGAAGGGTCAGCAAGAAAAAACTATAATTGGTCTTTAAGGGGTGAAAAATTATGAACGTAAATCCAATGCAATTAATTCAGTTGATAAAAGGAGGTTTTAACCCTCAACAACTTGTTATGAGTATCCTACAAAAAAATCAATTAAATAATCCTATTCTAAATAATGCGGTAAATTTAGCAAAAAATGGAAATAACTCAGCTTTAGAAAATTTGGCACGGAATTTAGCTGAACAAAGAGGATTAGATTTTGATAAGTAGTTTGCAAATTTTAAAAATCAACTTTATTAATTAAGTTGTTTGTTTTTAAAATAATTATTATTTTTATTTTTTGAGAAAGAGAGAGGAAAATAAATGTTTAATAATAATAATGGTTATTCTTTAGCAGATATAGCAGCCGCAACAGGGAATGGTAATGGCGGCGGTTTTGGTGGATTTAATGGCGATGGTGCTTGGATTATTCTATTATTCATTATTGTTTTAATGGGCGGTTGGGGAAACAACGGCTGGAACGGTAATGGAAATGGTGGAGGAGGCAATGGCGCAACTTACATTACTTCTGATGTTCAAAGAGGTTTTGACCAGGCCGCACTCACAAGCGGTATTACTAATATTTCTACTAATCTTTGCAATGGTTTTGCTGGGGTTCAACAATCTCTTTGTAATGGATTTGCAGATGTAAATGGTGCTGTAGCTAATGGTTTTGCACAGGCTGAAATTGCTAATAATGCAAGACAAATGGCTGATATGCAACAGAACTTTAGTATCCAATCTGCACTTCAACAGTGCTGTTGTGACAATAGGGCGGCAGTTGCTGATTTAAAATACACTGTAGCAACTGAGGCTTGCGCTGATAGAAATGCAGTTTCTGATGCGTTAAGAGATGTAATCGCCTCTAACACCGCAAATACTCAAGCTATTCTTGACAAACTTTGTCAACAAGAAATTGATGCTCTTAAAACTGAAAATGCTAATTTGCAAACACAACTTAATATGGCTACTCTTCGTGAAAGTCAGAGTGCTCAGAACGCTTTTATTCAAGCAGGACTTACTAATGAAGTTGATGCTCTTTACAATAGATTAAGTAATTGTCCGGTTCCTTCTATTCCAGTTTATGGAAGACAGCCTATCTTTACCTGTGGACAAAATGGCGGCTGTGGATGCAATGGTAACGGATTTTATAATTAATAAGGAGGATTGTTATGGCAAGTTATGTAACAACCACTGATGCATTAGTGGCATTAAATGGAACAATTCCTTTTAATAGTGTTTCTATTCCGTGCAACAAGGGAAATGTTGTTCCTCTTGTTCCTGGAGTTCTTAACTTAAATGGCAATACTTCCAATCGTTTTTCAAGATATGAAGTTACTCTTCAAGGTAATATTCAAATTCCCGAAGGAGGGGCGGTAACTCCAATTGCTTTAGGAATAACCCTTAATGGAACAGTTATTCCAGAGAGCGTTGCTATTGTTACGCCTGCGGCCGCTGAAGAATATTGGCATGTAAACACTACAGCTTTTATTACAGTGCCGTGTGGATGTTGTGTAACCGTATCTGGTGCGTATGTAGATGGAACAGAAGATGATCCTACTACAACACCTACTCCGTCTATTCAAATAAGACGTGAGGCTTTATTAAATGTCAAGAGAATAGCATAAGGAGGAAAAGGATATGGCAACAGAATCTTTAAAAATGATGAAAGAACAATTAATGAGTTGTGTTCAAGGTCAACTTGGTGATATTTCAAAAGTTGATGCTCATTAGTTGGGCGAAGCAATTGATATGATAAAGGATCTTGCAGAAGCAATTTATTATTGTACAATTACTTAGTCGATGGAAAAAAGTGAAGAAAGCAATAAGGGCGGAGAAACTAACATAAATTACTATGGCGGTGGATCTCCATCTTACTACACTCCTAGAATGTATTATCCAGATTATAGAGAGATGGAACGTTCTAATGGGTATATGTATTATCCTGGCGGTAGTTCTTCTTCTGGTTCAAGTTCAGGATCTAGCGGGAATGGAACTCGCGGCTATGAAGAGCCTATGACAATGGGAAGAACTAGTACAATGATGTATTCTGACATGGGAAATATTATGAGAGACCCGCGTTAGGGTAGATCACCTATGCGCCGCCGCATGTACATGGAAGGAAAAGAAATGAATTATGATTCTAATACTCAGTTAAAAGAATTAGAAGCATATCTTCAAGAGCTTTCTTCTGATATTACCGAAATGATAAAAGATGCGTCTCCCGAAGAAAGAGCCACATTACATCAAAAGATGACAATGTTGGCAAATAAAATTGCTTAATGTTTTTAATAAATAAAGTTTATTGGAAACTTGCTTTTGTCTCCCCAGATTTCCCTCTTTTACAGAGGATATCTGGGGAATTTTCCATAGGAGCGTGTGATAATTTGACAAGAACTATTTATATAAACGAAAATTTAAAGGGAGACTTATTAAAAAAAGTTCTTTGTCATGAAATTACACACGCCGCAATGTTTTCGTATAATGTAAATCTCAGTATCTAGCAATAGTAGTTAGTAGCTGATTTGATTTCTACCTATGGAGATGAAATTATTTATATTACAAATAAAATTTTTACAAAATTAGAAAATTTATAATAAAGAAGAAAATTACTAAAATTATTAAAATTTTAGTTTACATAAATATTTTTAAAAGAAAGGTAGATATTTATGGATAAAATTGTTGCCATAAAGGTAAAAAATGCAAGCGGTGGTTATGATGAAATACCAATTACCGCATTAGCTCAAAATGTCTACTGGAACAGTAATTTAGACTTAAATTTAAAACAGCATATTATTGGTGATATTGATTCTGTAAAAGATAGTAACCAAAATATTATTCCTCTTCAGACTCAAATTAAGAATAAGGCAAATATTAATTCACCAACTTTTACAGGAACTCCTAAATCTGTTACTCCTGCGGCAACGGATAATTCTACCAATATTGCAACGACTGCTTTTGTAAAAAATCAGATTGCAAATCAATTAACAAAAGATAATTTAAAAACAGATGCGCTATCAAGCCTTACTTCAAGTGCTTCAACAAGTGTAAATGGCAGACAATATCCTGTAACTTTTGATGCGGCAGGGAATTTAAGTGTTAATGTTCCTTGGACAGATACAGACACTATTTTTTCATCATCAATTGAAAACATTTGGACTGGTACCTGTGAAGATACCGCCGCCACCCAGATTAAAACAATTATTTTAGATAATAATGAAAATTTTCCAAGTTCTTTAACTGGTAATGAAATTCTTGCAATTTATTTTAAAGAAAAAAATACTGCACAAGCTCCCAAGATAAAAATTAATAATATAGAATATTCTATTGGATTTTTAAATTAGAGCGGGGACATACAACTTATTACTACTACAGAGCCTTTTTATAAATTTGGGTCTGGATTAAAATTTTTTGTTTATAAAGCTAATAATAACTGTTGGTTATTATCAAATATAGATTATTCAATAATCTCATATTTAAATAATAAAAAAGCGAATCTTGCTTCACCAGCTTTTTCAGGAACTCCTCTTTCAACAACCCCAGCAGCCACAGATAATTCTACAAGAATTGCAACAACCGCTTTTGTAAAGGGACAAGTTGAAAATCAATTAACTAAAAGTAATTTACAAACTACAACTAAAACTAATTTAAGTTCCATTGACCCACCTTCTACTATGCTTAATAGACAATATCCTGTAGTTTTTGATTCTGCAAATCAATTAAGTGTTAATGTACCTTGGATAGCTCCAACAGATACAATTAATAATATTCAAAAACTTTGGACAGGAACTTGTGAAACTTTAAATACAACAAGTGAAAAAATTATTAATTTAAATAATACAGAAAATAATTATGGTGGTTTAATTGAAAGAACAGAATTAGGAAATCATATTGCGGAAAAAGCCACTATATTAATTTATTTTACATAGGGAAATAATGTAGTTTCACCCACTTTAACTATTAATGGGACTTCTTTAGAAAAAGATATTTTGTATCAAAATGGACCAAATAGTTTTTCAGTAATAACAGATACTACTCCATATTATCAATGGGGACCAGGACTAAAGATTTTTACATATATAAAATATGATAATAATACTAAAGATGGTTGGGTAATTAATTCTTTTGATGGATTAGTTATTAAAAATTTAAATGAACGGCTTTTAACTGTTGAAACAAATATAAATACAAAAGCCAATATAAATTCTCCATCTCTAACTGGAATTCCTACTTCTACAACCCCAAATGGTACAGTTTCTAACCAAATTGCAACTGCGGGATATGTAAAATCTGAATGCGCACAAGTATTAAAAGCAGATGAAAATTATGCTTTTCAATTAAAAGAAAGAAATAGTGATAATAATATTTTTGCAGTAGATTGGGAAGGCAATGCAAATGGAGTAGATTTAAATTGTATTACTACTAATGGTATATTAAAATCAAGACCAGAGACTACGATTATAGGCAGTTATAATGGAGTGTCATTAAATGCAACTGGATTATTCTGCGGAGATTAGGTATATTGTGCAGATGATTTAGCAGTTGGCGGCCCTGACGTTTATTTTGATTCAGGTGACTATGCCTTTGTAATTGGAAATGGAACAGATAACTAGCACAGGTCTAGTTTAATTAGAATTCCCAATTCCACAGGAGGTATTTATATTAGTTGCCCTCAATTATCAATAAATGATTTTGCATACACTAATTCTAGAAATCCTTTTGCGCTGTTTTTAGGAGATAAGGACGGTAATAGGATGGGTGGAATTGCTTATCATGTTAGACCAGTAGGAGAAGGCGGTTCTGAAACTAGTGAACAAGGAATTACACTACAAGGTTATAGAAATGTAAATAATAGTAATTATTATAACGATCTTCGTTTATTAATTGATTAGGATGGAAATAATATTGTTAGAGTTTCATCCAAACCAGCTTGGCGATAGGCATTAGGTCTTAGCAATATTCTAGACATGGTAAGAGTTGTAGAGTTTAAAAAAACCAATGTTTCTATTGGTGCTAACACCAGTTTATCTCCTGTTACAATAACTGCTACAGCACCGACAGGATTCTCTTTTGTTGCAATAGTTGGATGGAAAATAGATACCGAAGGCACAACTTCTGGTGCGAATTCATCTTCTTGTGTTGTGACAAATTATTGGGGTTCAACTACACTAAATGCTACCGTAAGAAATTTTGCATCTTCACAAGCCAAAATAACTGTCAACCTTAGAGTGTTGTATAAAAGAACAACATTATAATCAATGTTTTTGATAAAATTTATCCCCAGATTTTCTGTGGATAATTTTATATAAATCGGAGTAAAAGGAAAAAGGATTCAAAGGAAAAGGATTAAAAGGAACTCATGCATGAGTAGCTAGTTTTTAACATTTAATCTTTTACTTACGAAAGGAGACTTTTTTCTATGGGAATTTCTACTTCTGATATGTCTGCTGCTGTAACAGGTAATAATGGTGGCTTTGGCAATGATGACGGCGCTTGGTGGATTATCATTCTCTTCCTGTTTGCTCTTATGGGTAATAATTGGGAAAACGGTAATGGCACAGGCGGTTACGGATATGGTGTTCAGCAAGGATTTGACCAAGCCGCAGTTATGGTGGCTATATGCCAGCTTCTTATGCTAACGCAGGAAGAAACTATAACAACCGATACAATAATTATCACATGAGTAGAAGCTACGGCAACGGTAAAGAAGAAATGATGAATGAGTTGCATGAGATGATGAATGAGGCTAAGTCTAAACAAGAAAAACAGGCTTTTTAACAGTTTATCAATCAAATATAAAATATATAGTAAAATACACAAGAGCTATCATTTAATTGTGGTAGTCTCTTTTTGGAAAAAAGGAGAAAAATTATGGCATATACAAAAACAACTTGGGTAACTGGTGAAACACCATTATCTGCGGATAATATGAATAATATCGAGGATGGCATTGAGGAGTTAAATAGCAATGCGATAGTCGGTCCCAGTCAAGGATACTCTACAACTGTAGCTGTGACTAGTGGGGTCTACTTCACCGCACCAAGATCAGGTTGGATGGTCGCTTTTGCGGCAACAGATAGCGATCAGAGCATCGTGCCATCACTTGAAGTCGACGTGTCTGGCGATATACTTATTGAAAAAAGGTACGGTGCTATAAACGCAAATTCAACTTTTGCAGTTGCAGTACCTGTTAAGTCTGGCCAA
>OCVV012890825.1_pt1 | contig 132114 bp, 112 predicted proteins | sample 1539721 | NCBI WGS metagenome assembly OCVV01 (sample SAMN02144230, study PRJEB22623) | gut metagenome | biome: sheep rumen | host: Ovis aries | place: New Zealand
GTTTCTATTGTCTTTGTCTTCATAATTAAACCCTGTCGCTCGCATCTTCCCAACAATGCATCCACCAATACAGCCATATGTCCATCAGCTCCAGAATCTGCGATCCAGCTACCTTCACTAAAATGATCTCTCCTGAAATGCCATACAATAACCGCAAGGATCTGTTTCTCAGTGAGTGTATCCAACCACTCCTTCGTAGGCTGAGCCAAATCCCGATTTATATCTTGGAATACCTATCTTGCCTTCTTCCAAGTGGCTTTGAAATCAATAGCAATGATATCCATTTCTCATCAGCACAATTTTGTTACTTAGTATATCATGTTTGGAATTCGTGAAAAACAGAAAAGCCGTCCCACAGTCACGCCCGACCAACTTTCACATTTTTTCTAAAAGAAAATGCGGCACCCGCCTCTCTTCTCAGAAAGACGGATGCCGCAGAAATGGCTTAAACACGGGCTTTTTCGGTCCTCTTTCAATTTGCTCTCGTTAGCAGAGCCACCGTCTCGACATGAGATACGGGGGCTATCTGTGAATTTGTCCATCACGTGTGCAAATCCCACATATCTACAGTGTTTTTTAGCAGTTCTATTGTCTCGCACATTTTAATCTCGACGGGGCTATTTTATAATTTCTACCACTTCACTCTCCGTTCCGGGGTTCTTGCGGACAGCGGTAAAGAACAGTGTCTTATAGACCAACTGATCCGAATTGCGTGAATCCCATCCTGTCTCATATCTGAATCGCGGCACCTGGTTGAAGTGTTTAACGGCCACATAGTCGGTGACGCTGAAGATTCCGAATAAAATGACGGCACAGGCAGCTATGCAAATAATACGCTGCACTCTCCTCGCCAGAATTCTTCTCGTTAAGAAATAGATGCCTGTGATCAATAAAATGCTCCCGATCACAGAGTAGATACTTCCCCAGCTGCTTTCACTCGGAAATATCGATAATGCCGATACGATAACAAAGATGCCGAACCCCGACAGCAAAGCGCCGATGATCCTCTGCTTTCCTGTTTTTAATTCATTACGGCTATACTCCGCCATAGCCACAGCAGTTTCTTTTGTTTCCTGGTTCATGTTCTCACTTTTCCTTTCTCCATTGATGATTTCCGGTATGCTTACGTCATAGAACTCGGCGATCTCGACCAGCATACCGATATCAGGCATATTGCTTCCTGTCTCCCATCGTGATATTGTTCTGTTTGAGACATTCAGTTTTTCAGCCAGATTCTCCTGCGTCAGATTTTTCTCTTTCCTCAGTTCTTTCAGGAAAGAGCCTATCTTGATCTGATCCATATGGGCGACCTCCTTTCTATGCCATGATACGATCCAGCATCATCCTTTAACACGACACAAAGCGAGAAATGCCGTATTTCGCCGCCGGACAATGTTGTCTACCTGCTTAAATTCCTGTTATTTCTTACGTTTGGAACTGTACTTCGTACTTCTGCGTTTCCAGCCCTCTTCTGTTCTCTCCATATTGCTGCGCATCGCCCGCTCGATCTGCACCGCCTCAAATTTCTCCTTGGAGATGATTCCAGTGTGGTGATCGCCAAGCTTATACCGGTTCCCAGAGTCGCCGGAATCCGCGATTGCTACATCCCCGGTATATTTCATGTTGGTCAGGATGGATTCGATCGTATGCTTGCTCCATGTATCTTTCCCTTTGGGACTTTTAATCTGTTTGCTCTCAAGCTGCTTCTTGATGCCTACCGCGCTTGCCCCTTCCAGATACCAGTCAAAGATGTTCCGGACGACCTCCGCCGTTTTCTCATCGATGGCAAGCATGCCGTTTTTGTCTTTGTAATATCCATAGCACGGTCTGTCATATAGACCGGATGTGCCGTTGGCCGCTCTTTGCTTCAGACCGATTCTGATATTCTCGCTGCGCCACTCATTTTCCGTTTGCTCACAGACTTCGATCATCGACAGGAGCAATTCGCTGTCCACGGTTTCAGTATCGATCTTGTCACGTTCAAAGATGATCCTTTTCCCGGCATCCTTGATCTTTCGTACTGCCTCCAAAGTTTCGACAGTATCTCGTCCGAAGCGACTTATGCTCTTCGTAAGAACGATATCGATATGTCCGTTTTCGCACTCCCTGATCATACGGTTGAATTCTTCTCTTGTAGATCCCGTCTTTGCCGTACCTACATCAATAAAGATATCCGCCACAAACCATGTCCGGTGTGCTGACGCAAGACGTGTAAGTCCCGATATCTGATTGGCAAGGCTGTCGAGCTGCTCTTTGTTGTTTGTACTGACCCGGGCATATATACCGACACTGTAGTCTTTGATGACACGGGTTTTCTCTATGCGTACGACATTCTTAATGTCATCCATATGACATTCTCCTTTTTTGCCCCATTAAGTTTCTCTCTTATTATAATGATATCTGGGCAATTTTACAGTATTTATCCTGACAACAGTTCCCTTGTTACACACCCTCCGAAATCTCCAAAAGCAGTAGTTGCCTTGTTACGCCAAGGGCAAAAAGTATTTCTCTTGTTACACACCCCGTTTTTGCAGGCTACAGAACTACTGTCAAAGGGTGCAGAAAAGGGACTCCGGCGATACGTCTGATTTTGGCAATATCCTCGGAATCCCTTGATTTCAAGCCTTTTGATTTAGTTTTAATCTGCCTTGCGTGACAGCAGTACTACCGTCTCCACATGCTCCGTCTGGGGGAACATATCAACTGGGGTAATCCTGTCCACCTTGTATCCTAGCTTAGTGAATACCATCAGGTCACGGGCCAGTGTATCAGGTCCACAGGAAATATAGACCACCTTGGGAATTTGCAGTGTTGCCACTGCTTTTATGAATCGTGGCGTGCTACCAGTACGAGGTGGATCCATACAGAGAACATCAAAGGACGTAATCACATCCTTTTCACCGGATGCTTCATGGCGGTTTACATTTCTCCTAGACTCACGTCTTAGGGAAGCCAAATACTCTAGATACTCGGTTGCATCCTGATTCACAAAACGGATATTCTTCACCCTGTTGGCCTTCGCATTATTGTAGGCATCACGTGTCGCTTCGCGATTCAGCTCCACACCCACTACCTGCTTGGCATGGGATGCCATAAACATGCCAATGGTACCTGTGCCGCAATAGGCGTCTAAGACTGTCTCCTTTCCTGTAAGACCTGCCTCTTGAAGAGCTAGATCATACAGCTTCACAGTCTGCTCGGTATTAATCTGAAAGAATGCTGAGGGAGAAATCCGGAAGGACAATCCCAATCGATCATCCACAACAAAACCCTTGCCATAGAGGATGATATTCCTCTCTCCTAGAACCATGCTGGTCTGCTTATTATTAATATTCTGGATAATGGTCTCAATCTCAGGGAACTTCTTACGAAGAGCCTTCACGAAATTATTCTTACCAGGGAAGGTTAACTCTCCAGTCACTAGTACCACCATGATACCAGAGGATGCCACGCGAACTAACACATGACGCAGGAAGCCGACTCCATGGTCTTCATCATACGGCTTCATGCGAAAAGAAGGCATCAGATTACGGATCTCCTCAATGATTGCATCCGCAGTCCTATCCTCTAACTTACAGCCTTTGATATCCACCACGCGATGGCTGTTCTTCTCATAGATGCCGCGAAGGATACGATTCCCCTTAGCCCCAGCGAAGACAGAATGCACCTTATTACGATAATACTCTGGATGATCTGCACCAACAATCGGCTGGACCTTGACCCTAGACTGTCTCGTAATAGGAAGGAGCAATTTCTCAATTCTCTCCTGCTTCATTTGAAGCTGCTTCCCATAAGGGATTCCGATGTAGTCGCAGCCACCGCACTTCTTCTGGTATGGACAGGCGTTATTTCTAGGGCTGCGATTTGTTGGCTTTTTATCTACAGATTTTGTTGTAGATTTATTATTCGCCGGCTTCTTGTTTGCTGGCTTTACTGCTCCAGTTTTTTTCTTGTTTTCTGGCTTTACTGCCCCAGTTTTTTTATATTTTCGGTTTTTATTTTCCTGCATATTCTTCTCTTCTACGGAGCAGACACATCATCTCACACTGTGGAGTGGATGGGAACATATCCACACCTGCCATACGAATCGGCTCATAACCAGCCTCTCTCATAGCAGGGATATCTCTTGCTAAGCTAGTTGGCTTACAGGAGATATAGAGAATCTCATGGACACCATAGTCCAGGATTTTTGCCAGTGCCTTTGGATTCACGCCATCTCTCGGTGGGTCTAGTACAATCATATCTGGCTTATCTGTGATGGAGTCGATGACCTTCAGTACATCGCCACACAGGAATTCACAATTGGTAATGCCATTTTTCTTCGCATTTTCCCTGGCAGCTTCCACTGCCTCTTCAACGATCTCCACACCTACCAGCTTCTCTGCACTTGGTGACAGAATCTGGGCAATGGTTCCTGTTCCACTGTAGAGATCGAATACGGTTTTTCCAGCAAGGATATTGTCAGCCTCATTGGGCCCACTTACGTCACTATCCAACGCCCCTAAAGGCTCTCCATTAACAGCATTCTCTCCGCCAATCTGCTTCACCACTTCATTTGCCTCGATCTGCCTGGAGTCTCCGTGGAGGATGAAGTCTCTGGCAAGTCCATAGAGCTTCTCCGCGCCTAGAGAATTGGTCTGGAAGAAGGAGAACGGAGTCACCTGGAAGGTCAGGCCTAACAGTTTCTCTTCGAAGTAACCCTGGCCGTACAGGACATCGGTGCCCTCATCACATACCACGTCAGAGATTCGATCATTCTTGGTATGGAGGATGCCAGTTAACTGGCCCTTCCATGTAGCTTCTTGTAATAATGTAGACCATGCCTGTAGTAGGTCGTCTACCGTCTTACCCTTGGATTCCATCCAGGGTTCCTGGCTTGAAGTAACAAGGTCAATTAAAATCTGTCCTGTCTTTCTCGCCTTACGAACCAACAGATGACGGAGAAAGCCTTCGTGGGTATTCTTATGGAAGAAGGTCACACCCTCCTTACGGAAGAAGCTACGGGTCAATTCCACAGCCTGACGGAAGTCCTCATCCACGATTCTGCAGCAGGATGCATCCTCAATGTCGTAGAAGCTTCCTCTCTTATGCATTCCTAATTCTAATGGACCATCCTTTTCGGAATTACCGAAGGAGAATTCCATCTTATTACGATACTCTGTAGTATCTGGGCTATATACAATTCCCTGGAAGAGATTCTCATAGGACTCCTGGCCTAATACAGGGACAAAGAGTTCCGCCATCATATCCTTCTTCACCTGGATCTGCTCCTCGTAAGGAAGAGTCTGATACATACAACCACCACAGGCTGGATAGCGAGGGCATACATGCTCTGCATCCGTAAAAGCATACTCATGCTCTCCCTGCTCTAGAACCTCCTGTAAGGCGCCTTCAGGATTCCCATGACGCATCTTAGCAACCCGCACGGCAATCTTCTGTCCTGGAAGGACATTTTTTACACGTATGGTCTTAGGCTCATCCTCATGATTAGAATCAGGTGTCTCTACCACCTTACAGATTCCTCTATTAGGAAAGTGTAAGCCTATGACCTCAGCTGTAATAATTTGTCCTTTTTTCATGTATATATTCCTTCTAATTCATTCTATTTAGCAGTGGAATACCTCCATCTTATCATGGAGATTATTTGCCATTTGTTTTAAGTCTGCAGAGCTCTGCCGCATTCCCTCTGCGATACTTGTAATGGTTGAAACAGATGCTGAGGACTCTTCTGTACTGGCAGCATTTTCCTCTGCAATAGCAGATAGATTGGATACCACATCTACTACCGCTGTTCTTGCGCTAGCCATTTTTGACATACTCTCATGGATGGCTGCAATACCATCTATCGATTCCTGGATACCATTGCTGACCGCACCAAATACGCTGCTGGTCTCTTCTACATTCTTGCTCTGGCGATCAATGATCTCCTTCACCTCATCCATAGTAGCTACTGCTCTCTCAGAGTCCTTAACCAACTGATCGATAATCTCCTCGATTTTACGAGCAGACTTCGAGGACTGATCTGCGAGTTGCTGGATTTCGGTTGCGACAACAGCAAAGCCTCTGCCTGCCTCACCTGCTCGTGCAGCCTCAATGGATGCATTTAAGGATAAGAGGTTAGTCTCCTCAGCAATATCCGTAATTAAGCCTGTCACCTGACGAATCTGGGTTGCAGATGCATTGGTGGTCATGGTCTGCTCTGCAATCTGATTTACAGAATCTCTTGTCTTACGGTTGATCTCTTCTAGTTCTCTTAGAATCTCCTGGGCAGTATTACCAGAGGTCTGCATCTCATGAGCAGTATCCTGGAGTTCTACAACCGCATTATTGGCATCAGAGATCATATCACCAATTGTAATTACATTTTCATTCGCAGTCTGGGTCTCATTTGCCTGATTTCCAGCCCCCAGCGCAATCTCTTGGACTGCATGATCCACCTGATCTGTTGTGACATTCATATTGGTTGCATTCTTATACATCGCTTCGCTAGCCTCCGCCAAGCGAATACTGGTGTCTCGAATGTCTCCAATGGTATCACCCAGGATCCGGCGAAGCTTACCCAAGGATCTCGCCATATGGCCAAATTCATCCTTACGAGCTAAGAGCTTCTTCTCCTTGTCGTCTGATGTGAAGTCTAATTCACGCATGCTGTGAATCATATCGTTCATATCCAACATAGGTACAAACATATGACGTGCTAAGAAGAAACCTATTAAGGCAAATACAACTGCAACCGAAGATGCAAATATAATGCAAAGTCTAGTTACCTGATGAATCCCAGATAGGATATCATCTCTCTCTGCAGTCATAACCACTGCGAATAGTCCATCATTATCGATGGAGTATCCCTCAATCAGGGTCTTACCGCCTTCCTTTATCTCTAGGAATCCAGGCTCAGGCATCACCAGCTGCTTATTGCTTCCAGCTTCGCTGCCCTGCTCGATAATATCCAGAAGCTTTTTATCCTTTACACTTGTACCAATCTTAGAACTATCTGGATGATACAGAATCACTCCATCTCCATTGGTAATATATGCTTTACTTGTCTTCACTCCCTGGATTTTTAATGATGCGACACGTTGAGCCAATTCATTCTTCCTCATAGCCCTGGCATTACCCCAGGTATTGATAGACTGCTTAATGGCCGCGTCACCAGAGGTAGCCAGATCCACCAAATAGTGGCTCATAACCGTTTCATAATTCTGTGATACACGTCGAGACATAACCGTAATAGCAGTCAGCGTGCTTGCATAGACAAAGATAAAAAGGAGTAATGTAAATCGAAAGACAACGGAGTGTACCCCATATCGCCTTTTTGATGCCTTTGTTTTCTTTCTCTTCGGCGCCTTTGTTTTCTGTTTCTTCGATGCTTGCTCTTTTACCAAGAAAGAGCCGGCAGGTGCATTGCCGGCTACACCAGTCATCCCCTTTGAATCCATAAGTATTTACTTCCTTCCCAAACAATCCTTCTCATAAAAATACCGTTGGCGGAAGCAAGCCGCCAAACGGTGTGTATTAAGCCATTCGTAATTCGTAATTAGTCGTCCAAAGTAGTATCTTCGAACTCGTCTGAATCATCATCGTCATCATCAATCGCAAACGCACGATCCAAATCATCTGTAAATTCTTCAACCAATTCAGGACGGAAATAACGATAAAGAGCATATGCGGCTGCAGCAATACATGCAATTACGCCAATAACCATAAGGATTTTTCCAATAGAATTCTTCTTCATAGCATAACCTCCTCTGTGCTAAAAATTCATAATCGAATTATATCATATTTACTGAATATCAAACCAGAAAATAAACGAATTTCGTCAATTTTCTAATGAATGGTTTACATTTATGTAATAAAGAGAAAACGGGTTCGTAAACTAACACTTTTTTAGTTTCGCAAAAGATGCAAACATCTTCTTCGTTCCAACGCGATCGAAGGATACTGTTACTTCATAGTCTCTTCCACCATCTCGAATATCAGAAACGGTCCCCTCGCCAAACTTCTGGTGACTGACACGATCACCTACCACGTAGTCTAGAGTGCCCTTCTCAATCTTCGTTCCCATGGTCTTCTTGCCATAGGTCTGTGCTGCAACAGGACGTCTGGTCTCACTACGATAATTTGGCACGCGGCGGCTACTGCCCTCTCCCATGCTTGCTGGAGACCAGGAGCTTTCTTTTCCTTCTGAGAAACTATCCTTACGATGAGGCTCATAGATCTCACCCTCGATTAGTTCCCTTGGAATCTCCTTCACGAACTGGGAGACTGCACCATACTGCATCTCACCTCGCACCATACGCATACGGGCCATGGTCATGGTAAGGTGTTCCTTGGCACGGGTGATTCCAACGTAAGCCAGTCGGCGCTCCTCTTCCATCTCTGCATCATTATCCTCAGAAACCATAGACATGTAGCTTGGGAAGAGGCCGTCCTCCATACCTGCCATATAGACATTCGGGAACTCCAGCCCCTTTGCACTGTGCAGGGTCATGAGAACCACATAGTCTGACTCCTCATCTAAGGCATCGATTTCAGCAATCAGGGCTACTTCCTCTAGAAATCCAGAGAGGGATGGTTCCTCTGCCGTATCCTGATAAGAGATGGCCTTAGAGATCAACTCATCGATATTCTCCAGACGAGACTTGGACTCATCTGTATTCTCAGCCTTCAAATCCTCTGCATAGCCTGTCTTTTCAATCAGTGTCTTTAAGAGAGAGGCCACTGACATCTCTTGGGCATTTTCTCTTAAATCCTGGATGAACTTCACGAAGTCCATGATCTTACCAGCAGTTCTTCCTAAGGATGGAATATGCTCTGCATGCTCTAATGCAGTGTAGTAGTTCATATCATTCTCTGCAGCGAAGTCAGCCACCTTCTGCAAGGTTGTGGCCCCGATACCACGTCGAGGTACATTGATGATTCGACGGACAGCGATTTCATCCGCTGCATTATCAATGGTCTTTAGATATGCAATCAGGTCCTTAACTTCCATTCTCTGATAGAAGTTCACACCACCAAAAATCTTATAAGGGATATTCTCTCGAACCAGTTTCTCCTCAAGTAGACGAGACTGGGCGTTGGTTCTATAGAGAATTGCACAATCCCCATAATTACATTCCTTGCGATAGACTTTGCCATGGATATCCAGAGCAATGTATTCTGCTTCTTCATAACCACTGTCGAACTGGCGGAAGGTAATCTTATCTCCCTTATCATTCTCCGTCCACAGAGCCTTTTCCTTACGGCCATTATTATTCTTAATGACAGCGTTGGCAGCATCTAGGATGACCTGAGTAGATCGATAGTTCTGCTCTAGTTTAATCACTTCTGCATTTGGATAGTACTTCTCGAAGTTTAAAATATTATAGATATTCGCTCCACGGAACTTATAAATGGACTGGTCATCATCACCAACCACGCAGAGATTCTTACGGGAGCCAGCCAGGAGTCGAACAAATTCAAACTGGGCCGTGTTGGTATCCTGATACTCATCCACCATGAGATACTGGATTCGTGACTGATAATAGTTCAGTACCTCTGGGGCCACCTTAAAGAGTTCTACAGTAAGCATCAGGATATCGTCGAAGTCTAGAGCATTGTTCTGACGAAGGCGATGCTGATACTCTCTATAGACCTGGGCATCACGAACCTTCATAAAGTCTCCAGCCGCGCGATTCATATACTCTTCCGGATTAATGAGTTCATCCTTCGCAGAGGAGATCTTATTCAGGAAAGTCTTCTCCTTAAATCGCTTGGTATCAATCTCCATGTCCTTACAAATCTGTTTCATGAGAGACTTCTGATCATCTGCATCATAGATGGTGAAGTGGGTGTCATAGCCAATACGATCGATATAGCTTCGGAGGATACGTACACAAGCAGAGTGGAAGGTAGATACCCACACCTGGTCTGAGCCGAATCCCACCAGGCGATCAATACGCTCCCTCATCTCCTTAGCTGCCTTATTGGTAAAGGTAATTGCCATAATACGATAAGGAGGCACTCCTAAGTCACCGATGAGATGTGCCACACGATGAGTCAGAACTCTCGTCTTACCAGAACCTGCACCGGCAAGGATCAGCACTGGGCCCTCTGTTGTCCCAACACCCTTCTTCTGTTCATCATTTAAACCCTGAAATAAATCCTGACTCATTCCTACATCCTTTTCTAAGAGGTTAAAAAGAGGGGCTGTGATCTTATCCACAGTCCCCTATATTGATCCAATTGATATAAAGATTTTGGGCAAAATATAAACCACGTTGCCACATTCTAATCAGATACGATCAATTACTTCTGATCGAGACGCTTCAATACCATATCATATCCATCATCGCCATAATTCAATGCACGATTCACTCGGCTAATGGTAGCTGTGGAAGCACCTGTTTTCTCTGCAATATCATGATAGGTTTGCTCTTCTCTAAGCATACCTGCCACTTCAAATCGCTGGCTTAAGGATTCCATCTCATTGATTGTGCATAGATCCTCGAAAAAACGATATGCTTCTTCTCTATTCTGTAATAGAAGAATGCCATCCATTAGACGGTCGGTCTCCTGATTTCTGATATTTTTTCCCACGAAAGATACTCCTGATTCCAATAATCTCGAATTAGAGAATGGTCACACCAAGCTTGCTTGCGTATTCAATCACTTCCTCAGGCCAGATGGAAACCTGTACCTCACCAATGTGCGCCTTGCGAAGGAAGAACATACAGAGACGGGACTGACCAATACCACCACCGATGGTATATGGTAATCTTCTCTCAATAATTGCCTTCTGGAAAGGTAATTCCTTTCGCTCAGGACAACCAGCCTTATTCAGCTGATCTACAATGGCAACCTCGTCTACACGGATGCCCATGGACGATAGTTCCAAAGCGATATCCAAAATTGGATAATATACAATGATATCACCATTTAAGTGCCAATCATCATAGTCAGGGGCACGTCCATCATGTGGCTCTCCACTGGGAAGCTTATCACCAATCTCTTCGATACAGACAGCACCCTTTAACTTAGCAATCTCATACTCTCTATCCTTAGGAGAGAGTTCTGGGTACTTCTCTTCTAATTCTTCTGTTGTAATAAAAAAGATACTCTCAGGCAGAATACAATGGATGTAATCATAGAGATTCGACATGTGCTTCTCTGTCAGGCGAATTGCCTCATAGACATTCTTCACAGTCTCACGGAAGGTCTGCTTGGTACGCATCTCACGGGTGATTACCTTCTCCCAGTCCCACTGATCTACATAGATGGAATGGATATTATCTGTCTCTTCATCGCGACGAATCGCATTCATATCTGTATAGAGACCCTCACCGATATTAAACCCATAGCGGCCAAGTGCATAACGCTTCCACTTTGCCAGAGAATGAACAATCTCAAGTTCTCTATCATCCTGCTCTAAAACGCCAAAACGTACAGGGCGCTCCACACCGTTTAAGTTATCATTCAGACCAGACTCTGGTGTTACAAATAGAGGTGCAGTTACACGATGCAGGTTCAATTCAGTAGCAAGTGCCTGCTGGAAGAAATCCTTCACATCCTTAATTGCAATCTGTGTTTCCTTTAAGTTCAGTTTGGACGTATAGCCGTCCGGAATCGCAATCTTTGCCATCTTTTCCTTCTTTCCTGGCCCCTTAGGGGCATCTACTTCTTACAGTTCGCAATTACCAACAGTACGTGGGAATGGAAGAACGTCACGGATATTACCAATACCAGTCAGGTACATAACCGCTCTCTCAAATCCAAGTCCGAAACCTGCATGGCGGGTAGAACCATACTTACGAAGGTCTAAGTAATAATCATAGGTCTCTTCCTTCATACCATTCTCTCTGATTCTCTGAAGAAGCTTTTCGTAATCATCTTCACGCTGAGAGCCACCGATAATCTCACCGATACCAGGTACTAGGCAGTCCATAGCTGCAACGGTCTTACCATCTTCATTCAGCTTCATATAGAAAGCCTTAATTTCCTTAGGATAATCTGTAACGAATACAGGCTTCTTGAAGATCTCCTCTGTCAGGAATCTCTCATGCTCTGTCTGCAAATCACATCCCCAGAATACCTTATAGGCGAACTTATCATTATGCTTCTCTAATTCCTTGATTGCATCGGTATAAGTGATACGTCCGAAATCAGAATTCGCTACATGAGTCAGACGCTCAATCAGTCCCTTATCAACAAACTGGTTGAAGAAGGCCATCTCTTCTGGTGCATGCTCCATGACATAGTTAATAACGAACTTCAGCATATCCTCTGCCAATTCCATATCATCCTGGAGATCAGCAAATGCAATCTCAGGCTCAATCATCCAGAACTCTGCTGCATGACGAGTGGTATTAGAATTCTCAGCTCTGAAGGTTGGTCCAAAGGTATAAATCTTACCAAAAGCCTGAGCGAAGGTCTCACCCTGTAACTGACCAGATACAGTCAGGTTCGTCATCTTACCGAAGAAATCATGGGTATAGTCTACAGCGCCCTCTTCGGTCTTAGGCACATCTGCTAATGGAAGAGTTGTCACCTGGAACATCTCACCAGCACCCTCAGCATCAGATCCTGTGATGATTGGTGTGTGTACATATACGAAGTCACGATCCTGGAAGAACTTATGAATCGCATAGGCTGCCAGTGAACGCACACGGAATGCAGCCTGGAACATATTGGTTCTAGGACGAAGATGAGGAATGGTTCTTAAGTACTCCATGGTATGACGCTTATTCTGAATTGGGTAATCTGGTGTAGAGTCACCCTCAATAGCAATAGAGTCAGCCTGAATCTCAAATGGCTGCTTTGCATCTGGAGTGAGAACCAGCTTACCTGTAACTACTACTGCTGCACCGATATTTAAGTGAGCAATGGTATCAAAGTTCTCCATCTCATCATGGTAGACAACCTGTAATAACTTAAAGAAGGTTCCGTCGGACAGATTTAGGAAGCCAAAAGTCTTGGAGTCACGATTATTTCGTACCCATCCTCCAACTGTTATGGTCTGATCTGCATACTTGTCTGTCTCTCTGTAGAGAGATCTTACTTCTACTAAATCCATTTTAAACGTTCCTCCAATTCAATTGCTATGATACGCCTTCATGTGTCCCATTAAAGTCTCATTTATTATGCTATGATTCTCCATAGGAAAAATACTCTTTAAAATAGTTTCACTGAGTACAGTATGAAAGCAAGATATACGGTAATTAGTGTAATACAAGGGCCTTCTGAATTCAACTGAAAAATCCATGTTATAAGAGATGAAAAACAGGGATATCACATTGCGAAAGCCACGAAAAATGAGTACAATCATCTATGTTACTTTAAGAATGAAACAGAGGAAGAAGAATGAATAAAAGAGAAATTGCAGAGATCAAAAGACGCTTTAAAAAAGAGAGCTGCACATTCACTAAGATAGCAGGCTGCTATGTGAATTCCGATAAGGCGAAGGTAACTTCCTTCCGCAATACCTTCTTGAATCTTGAAGAGGACGAATTCTATAAGTATTTAGAGATTGCCAATAAGGCCTTGTCTGGTAAGCCTGGCAATAATCTAATCGAGCTTCCATTCCCTCTTGATGCAGAGGCTGAAGGTGGTGCACAGGCCCTTCTTATGGAACTTCGTAAGACTCGTCTTGAGGATGATGACGTATTGAACCGTTTCTATGATCGCGTCATCGAGTCCTATGACAAGGTAGAGAACTATATCATTCTCCTCTTCCACGATGCATACGATGTCCCTGTGAAGACATCCGATAATCTGGCACTAGATGACTCCGAGGAAGTATATGAGTACATCATCTGTGCAATCTGTCCTGTAGACTTATCTAAGCCAGGACTTGGCTACCAGGAGGATGAGAATCGTATCGGTGCCGTGAAGAGAAACTGGGTCGTTGGCGCTACTGAGTCCGCCTTCACCTTTCCATGCTTTACCGATCGTTCCACCGATCTCCATGCCGTAATGTGTTATACCAAGGATGCGAAGATGCCTCATACCGAATTATGGGAAGAGGTTCTATCCTGTAAGGCTGTCTACACAGCAACCCAGAAGAAGACAGCCTTCAATAATATTGTGACCGAGTCCCTGGGCGATCCAACAGATGATGATGTCATCGATACCGTCATCGATGTACAATCTCACATCAATTCCTTTGTAGAGCAACAGAAGGAAGTCCTTGAAAAGGATCAGCCTGTTTTAATGGAAAAAGAAGACCTGACTCCAATCTTGGAGAATAGCGGAATTGAAGAGCCAATCGCTAATCAGATTGTAGAGAAATGCAACTCCTTTTTCGAAGAAGATTTCCCTACTGCAGAAGACATCCTTGATACGAAGGTACTGAAGGATAACAGTCTGCGTATGGAGAAAAATGAGCTCCAGGAACAGGTTGTAGAACTCCATCACAAGCTTCGTGAGGCTGGTATCACCGACGAGGAGGGCAATGAAGTCTCTGTTATCGTCAAGGTTCCAGATGATAAGGAAGCAGAAGTTACCACAACCTTCGTTGATGGTAGGCGCTGCTTAGTAATTCCTCTCGATGGTAATGAAGAGACCACCATCAATGGAAAGCATAAGATTTTCTAAATAGCACCTTCCCATGAAAGTCAAGACTCGCTCTGGATTTCGAATGAAGAAGCAGGCCTACTTCTCTGCCTTCATAGCCTTCTTCATCTCGTACATGCGAGCATCTGCTAGCTGATAGATCTGCTCTGCATTTCTCTCTGTTTTCTCTGGGCTAATGGCCAAACCATAGGCAAAGGTAAGATTATAAATTGCATCTCGGCTAATCTCCCTACACTTTTCCTCAACGCGTTTTATCCGCTCTCGAACCTTTTCTTCACTCTCATTCAAGTAGATTAGTAGGAACTCATCTCCACCCATACGGGATAGGATTCCCTCCTCCTGCTTTTCAGATTGAATCGCCTTAGCAAAATCAATGATAAAGTGGTCTCCCATCAGGTGGCCATAGGTATCATTGGTTTTCTTCAGATCATTCAAATCAATGCTTACCATGATGTAGGTATCTGTGCTTGTATCTAAGCTACGGAAAGCCTCTTCCGCTTCGAGACGACTTCCTAATCCCGTTAGGGTATCTGTATAAGCTATCTTTTTATACATCTCCCTCTCAGCCGTTTCTCTCGTTTCTTCGAAACGATCTAAGGCAAAGCTAATACCCATTAGAATTAGGAATACAATCATCCCCAAAGGAATCAGTGTCACTGAAAAGTTATGATTAGAGGTATGTAAGAATTTCTGTATGTTATAGCGGAAGACTTCAAACAGTCCGCTAAATAATAGGGCAAATATTCCGGCAGCAAGAAACTGGTCCCGATGACTCCATATATGCGGATTCTTCTTACTAGGATAATAGGCCGTAATAGCAGCAAGCACTACACATAGTATCATTAAAATATGAAACAATGGAAGCAAATGGTCAAAGTGAACCAAGTTGGTAAAATGGAGAACCCAGGACAATATATTGAAGACAGCCATGAGACCTGCACCAATTCCCATAACCGACTTTCGCCAGCTGAAGGCCTTTAGTCTACGAGTGAACTGAATTAAACCAATAACAGGTAGTGGAATTAAGAACAAGCTCATATACTCTAATTCCAAGTTAAAAGTCAAATCATTGGAGAATAACTGAATGGTCTTCGTCACGCACAGAGTCCATGTACCCATGAAGATAGAACTCAATCCCACCATGGTAAAAGCAATGGTCTTCTTCGCATAAATCATTGAGAGAAAAGAGAATGCAAGAATCAAAAATCCAATCTCAATCAAAAAGATACCAAGACTTCCCATGAATAGATGATCCGCTCCAAATACCTGATTGGCTACCTCTCCAGAGATAATTCGCATATCATACAGGCAGGAAAATCCATTGTCTGTAGCAGAAATCATAGTGATTGTCAGAATTTTTCCACGTGCAGACTCTGGAATCTGAATCATGTGATAGCCAGATCCAACCATCCCACCTTTGACAAATACATCCTCCCCATAAGTATAGAGAATACGTCCAGGTATGCTTGCCGTAATGGTAGAATGAGACGTCTGGACACGAAGGGCGGAATTCCAGTTTAAATCCTCTGGAATCCGGTGACTCATCACCACTTCGTCTCCCTCCTTTAGCTGGCCAGAAAAACGAAAGGCATTTAAGTCCTGCTCCTCATAGGTCTTCCCATCCATCTCAATGGTCCAACCTTTATTAAAAGATTTGCTTTGCATTTGGTCTACGTGCTTTCCATAGTTGAACATCAGTCCACCAGCCACTAACAAGAGACCAATCAAGAAAGCAACCAGGATACAAAGTTCCCGCCACTTTTTTTCTATTATCTTCAGTTTATTTTCATTCATTTTTAATCCCAAACCCTGCAAGGTGCAAAAACCCCTTGTTACAATCCTTACAGATAACCTCTGTGTATAATTATAACAAGGGAAAATTGTAAAACAAGAAATGGGAGTCCTGCTTCAAGAGATTTAATAGTTTTTTAATAATTGGAATAGTTTTTTAATAATTGAAATCGTTATGCTTCCTTATTTTCACCTAATTCGCCATTTTCATAGCGAGTCAGGAAGTCATGACGACATCCTGCATCATCCTTATAACCCAAGACCATAGGGAGGGTTACATTTTCCATAGAGCGGAAGATATTCATAGCGATTACTGGATCCTTCTCTTCTAAAGAGCGGATCAGGCGCTTCACTTCTCCTCGCTTAGATCCCTGTGCTGTACCAGTGCAAGACAGGGCTGTACAGGACTCTGTAAGACGGCAAGCGCAGTTAATGAAATGCAAATGATTATAGTCTCTCCAATGTACGATATCCTTCTCGCGGATGTAATACAGAGGACGAATCAGTTCCATGCCTGGGAAATTACTGCTATGAAGCTTCGGCACCATAGTCTGAATCTGTGCACCATAGAGCATACCCATAAGAGAGGTCTCAATCACATCATCGAAGTGATGTCCTAGGGCGATCTTATTACAGCCCAGCTTCTTAGCCTCTGCATAGAGGTGCCCACGACGCATGCGGGCACACAGGTAACATGGAGATCCAGAGCCATCATAGCCTGCATCACCAGCCACAACATCATAGATATCCGATGTGAAGACCTTAATCGGTACATTGAGAAGCTTGGCATTATTCTGAACCGTCTCATAATTGATGTCATTATAGCCTGGATTCATCACCAGATACTCCACATCAAAGTTATGCTTTCCATGACGATGAAGCTCCTGGAAGAGCTTGGCCATAAGCATAGAGTCCTTACCACCAGAGATGCAGACGGCAATCTTATCTCCATCCTCAATCAGGTTATATTCACGGATGGCACGGGTAAACTGTCTCCAAATCTCCTTACGGAACTTCTTCTGGATGGATCGCTCCACATTCTCTGCATAGGTAAATGTATGGCGACGCTTTTTCTTGGTGCCCTCTCCCTCTGCTCCTTCATTTTTTGTAATTGTAATTGTAGTTGTAGCAGAAGAATCACCATTTTCCTCTGAAGAGGGCAGTTCACCTGCTAAGAGTCTACTCATGGCAAGTCTAAGATAGGATGCATATCCCCCGTCGATGGAATAGGCTTCAATGCCCCACCCATTCAAGCGATCACAGATATCATCGCTCTTATCTCCCGTATAGCAAACCAGATAGAGAGGCTCTCCAGCGTATCCAAATCCGCCAATCAGCTCTCTCGCATCCATTTCCTCACTAGGGAAATCCATCCAGAAGCAATTTCTAGCGCCGGGAATGGTATCTGCCAGATAGTCTTTCTCCTCACGGATATCGATGATTCCGATATTACGGCTATCTGCCTCCATTTCCTGTACACTCTTACGGTAATCCATATATTTCTCCTATAGTTGCATTTGTTTTTTTGTTTTTAATGAAATCGGTATTGCATTTCAGCATTTCAACAATTCAATAGTTCAGCAATGCAATAGTTCAGCAATTCAATACTGCAATATCATTGCGAAGGCTTCTTCTCCTTCCATTCTGCAATACAGACTTTCCTTAGTATAACGTCACAATTCCAGATTGTCTAGAATCCAATCCCACTCCTCAGAAGGCCTTTTCATTCCACCTCCACCTACGCTAACGCTTAGATGTGGGGGATTTCTCCGACTGAGTTAAAAACACCCCTTGGGTTCCACTGATATGTGGTCCAAGGGGTGCCTTTGGCATATGTTGCCTGCAGTTACGATATACCGCAAACATTAGAGAAAAGATAAAGTAAATTATGGTTTACATTTCCATAAATTACTGAACTGCCTGAAACGCGTTATCTAAGTCCTCAATGATGTCGTCTACATTCTCTGCACCGATGGAGAGACGGATGGTATTCTGTGCGATGCCCTGCTCCTTCAGCTCCTCTTCATTGTCCTCAGAGTGAGTGGTGGATGCTGGATGAATTGCCAGAGACTTCACGTCTGCTACATTGGCAAGCAGGGAGAAGAGTTCTAGATGATCGATGAATTCCTGAGCCTTGGCTGCATCCCCCTTGATATTGAAGGTGAAGATAGAGCCGCCGCCATTAGGGAAATACTTCTTATAGAGTTCCCTCTGGCGAGGATCACCATTCACAGATGGATGGGATACATACTCAACCTGAGGCTGATTCTTCAGATACTCTGCTACCTTCAGTGAGTTCTCAACCTGTCTCTCTACACGGAGGAAGAGAGTCTCAAGCCCCTGGAGGAAGGCAAAAGCATGTACTGGAGACAGTGTGGCACCAGTATCACGAAGGAGGATTGCACGGATATAGGTTGCAACAGTTGCCGGAGCGGTATCCTTAGCGAAGGAGATACCATGGTAGGAAGGATTTGCCTCTGTCAGCCATGGATACTTATCAGAAGATGCGAAGTCGAACTTACCGCCATCTACGATGACACCACCGATTACAGTTCCGTGTCCACCAATGAACTTGGTTGCAGAGTGTACAACCACATCAGCGCCATACTCAATTGGACGAACCAGGCATGGAGTTGCGAAGGTATTATCAACTACAAGAGGAACCTTATGATCATGGGCGATCTTTGCAATTGCCTCGATATCAACCACTTCAGAATTTGGATTACCAAGGGTCTCGATAAATACCAGCTTGGTGTTCTCCTGGAATGCTGCATTGATCTCATCGAAATTGTCAGGATCAACGAAGGTTGTTGTAATTCCGTAATCAACCAAGGTGTGCTTTAAGAGGTTGTAAGTACCGCCATAGATATTCTTAGCAGCTACGACATGATCACCAGCCTTAGCCAGTGCTTCGATTGCATATGTTACTGCTGCTGCACCAGAACCAACTGCTAGTGCTGCCACACCACCCTCAAGTGCATTAATTCTCTGCTCGAATACATCCTGTGTTGGGTTGGTCAGACGTCCGTAGATATTACCAGCATCACGGAGACCGAAGCGGTCAGCAGCGTGCTTACTGTTGCGGAATACATAGGAGGAGGTCAGATATACTGGAACTGCTCTTGCGTCCGTTGTTGGATCTGGGTTCTCCTGTCCTGCGTGAATTGCCTTTGTCTCGAAGTGTAGGTTTCTCTCATTCAAATGTGCCATAATTGTAATCTCCTTTACCTTTTCTCTTTTTTGCTTGTAGGAAGTTTATTTCCTATCTCTTTACAAGGATTATATTACTCCCTCCATCTATCCCTGTCTAATACATGAAATCTCCATTTCGTTATAGCTTTTACTTATATCAGAAATGTAAACCAATGACCTACCCTATAGATTCTGCCAAGACTCCTATCCATCGAAGATGGTTGAAAGACCCCTTTAAATCGGCCTTTTCTAACAGATATCCTTCCATGCAAGAAAAAAAGAGGTGGATCGGTCCACCTCTTCTACAGATACCATATGTCTGTTATGTCATAACCCCCACCTACGCCAACGCTTAGAGGTGGGGAATTTCTCCGACTGAGTTAGATCAGCATCGCTGCCTGGCTTGCAGCATTCTCATTATAGCGATCGACCAGATCCTGTAAGGAAATATGATCCACTACATCATTAACCGCCTGGTTGATACGCTCATAGACCTCAACAGTGATACAGTCACCCTTATGGTCACAGCTTACGCCAGATGCTCCAACACAATCCACTGGTGCCAGATCACCCTCAGTTAAACGAAGAATCTCGCCTACTGTATAGTCCTTCGGTTCACGACGCAGGAAGTAGCCTCCCTGTGCACCACGAACACTCTGCACCATGCCTCCTTTACTTAATACAGAGATAATCTGCTCTAAATACTTCTCAGAGATCTCCTGTCTCTTAGCAATATCCTTCAGGCTAATTGGCTCTCCTGTATTATATACAGCTAAATCCAACATTAATCGAAGGGCATAACGACCCTTGGTAGAAATCTTCAAACTCAGTTCTCCTTTTCAGTGCAACATGGTTGTTGGAACAATCCATGATTCAGATTCTTAATCGTCCTATATCATACCATAATTGTATGATATAGCACAACATCCAGCATTTCTGCCGGATGTTGTAGGAGTATCATGTATGTGCTTCGTGTGTATTGTAGTCAAGTGCCGATAGCATTCAGAACCTGATCTCGAAGGATGTAATCGACTATATTACTCGCTGAATAATGCAGTAGACAGGTAACGGTCACCTGAATCAGGAAGCAGAGCAACAATCTTCTTTCCCTGGTTCTCTGGACGAGCTGCCAGGATTGTTGCAGCCTTTAATGCTGCACCACTTGAGATACCAACCAAAGCACCCTCAGACCGACCAAATCTACGGCCCTCTTCGAATGCATCATCGTTCTCAATCGTGATGATCTCATCATAAATCTTAGTATCTAATACTGCTGGTACGAATCCAGCGCCGATACCCTGGATCTTGTGTGCGCCAGCCTTGCCCTCAGAGAGAACTGGGCTAGTTGCAGGCTCAACCGCAACGACCTTCACATTTGGATTCTGCTCCTTCAAGTACTTACCAACACCAGTCAGTGTTCCGCCAGTACCTACACCAGCTACGAAGATATCAACCTTACCCTCTGTCTGCTCCCAGATCTCTGGGCCAGTGGTCTTATAATGTGCTGCAGAGTTTGCTGGGTTATCAAACTGAGCCAGGATGATAGAACCAGGAGTCTGCTCCTTTAATTCCTCAGCCTTAGCAATGGCACCCTTCATACCCTTAGCACCCTCAGTGAGAACTAATTCTGCACCATAAGCCTTCAGAAGCTTACGACGTTCAACACTCATGGTATCAGGAAGAGTCAGGATTGCCTTATAGCCCTTGGCAACTGCTACTGCTGCGATACCAATTCCTGTATTACCAGAAGTTGGCTCGATGATTGTAGCGCCAGGCTTCAGAAGGCCCTTCTCCTCAGCATCCTCAATCATGTTCAACGCGATACGATCCTTAACAGATCCTGCTGGATTGAAGAGCTCCAGCTTCGCTTCAATATCTGCGCCCTCTACTCCAGCATTCTTCGCATAACGAGATGCCTTTAAAAGAGGTGTATTTCCTATGAGTTCTAATGTGCTACTAACAACCTTTGCCATAATTCTTTCTCCTTTTCTTTAATTCCTATAAACCTGATAGGTTTTATATGACTTACTGAATATGATAAAAATATATCCCCAATACCCTACTTTGTCAATAGGAAATTGGGGATATTTTTCATCTTTTTTAAAAATTCTTTACAAAGCCTGTATTTATAGGCTTTTAGTCCATGACCTGATCTCTAAAGCTTGCCAGGTTCTCTATATATTTCTCTGCAATAGAGCTTAATTTACTCTGCTTCTTCTTCAGATAGCCAATGGTCATAATCTCTGGGGAATCCAAGCGGACTGCACAATAGTCTTCACCATTCAGCCCCTCACAGATGATACCTGAGCACAGGGTATATCCATTCAGTCCAACCATTAGATTCAGAAGTGTAGCACGGTCATTGGCCTTAATCACACGCTTATAATCATAGGTACTCAACACTTCCTCTGCAAAATAGAAGGAGTTATATGCACCCTGATTAAAAGAAAGCAATGGATATGGATCCAGGTCCTGAATTTTTACCATACTTTTCTTGGCCAGGGGATGTCCCTTCCACATATAAGCATAAATATGACAGTCAAATAAAGGATGAAACTCAAGTCCCTGCTCCTCGAACATCTTATGAAGCACCTTGGAATTAAAGTCATTGATATAGAGAACACCAATCTCGCTTCGAAAGTCCGCCACATCACTAATGACCTGACTGGTACGGTCCTCATTCACTGCGAATTCGAACTCGTCCATTCCGAATTCCTCTACGGTATCTACGAAGGCCTTCACTGCAAAGGTATAGTGCTGCATAGATACTGCAAAGTGCTTCTTCACCGTCTCCTTACTGATATAGCGTGACTCGATCAGGTTATACTGCTCTACCACCTGTCTGGCATAGCCGATGAATTCCTGTCCCTGAGGTGTCAGTACAATTCCGCGGTTGGTTCGAAGGAAGAGACTGATGCCTAATTCCTCCTCTAACTCCTTGATTGCAGCAGATAAGGAAGGCTGAGACACAAACATCTGCTTTGATGCCGCATTCATTGAGCCTGTATCTGCCACCATAATGACATAGCGTAACTGTGTCAGTGTCATAATCTTCCCCTTTTTCTCTTTCTTTTCCTTATAGACCGGGCTCTTTTAACTCGGTTTACATTTCTATAGATCTAGAGTCCCACTCTCTTACATCTGGTGACGAACCACTCTGTACTCGTCTCCATCCACATAGTGGGGACAGGAGCTATAGCGGCCTGTCATGAAATGATAGTAATCATCCTCGTCTAGATTCAGATCACAATAATATTCTTCCTCCTCATCATCGTAGGTGTAGTAATTGCAGGTGGTGCAATCTCCCTGTGGTCTTTTCTTCTCACTCATTTTGATACCTCTATCCTTATGAAATCACCATTCCAAGTAAGCCATAGGACACGATTGACATAATCACAGTGGCAATGGATACTCCCAGGAGTTCTGCTACAACTGCCTTCTTAAGATCCATCTCAAGAAAGGCTGCAACCAGGCTTCCTGTCCATGCGCCTGTTCCTGGCAGAGGGATTCCTACAAAAAGCATAAGACCTGTAAACTCAGCACCAGAGACGGATCCAGACTTGGCATTGGCACGATCCTCGATTTTTTCAACCAGCTTATGGAAGACCTTGAATTGACCTAACCAATGAAGAATCTTCTTAATAAATAGAAGGATAAATGGAATCGGGATAATATTACCTATCACACAAATCGGGATGGCATGAAGCAAAGGTACCTTTAACAGAGAAGCTGCTAAAAGTCCTCCTCTACACTCTAGGATGGGACATAGAGAAATGATAAATACAACAACTTCTGCTGGTACGTACTGCCCCAGTGTCTGGGAAAACAATGTTACTAATGATTCCATAAATACTTCCTTTTACTACTTTTTTATACAAATATATACCCTACTGCAGGATGGTGCTCTTAACAGGACTTTGCTTGCACCTTTTTCTCTAAGGATGCAATCAAAGTCTCCATCTCTTCTCTCCTTCCAATGGTGATACGGAGATAGTCCTTAATGCGTTCCTTAGGGAAATAGCGGACAAAGATTCCCTCTTCTCTTAGCTCCTGAAAGACCTCTGCTGCATCAAGATTCGGATGCTTGGCAAAGATAAAATTCGTCTTCGAATCTCCGAAGACAAAGCCCAAGCGCTTTAATTCCTGCTTTGTCCATTCTCTGGTGTCAATAATCTTACCTACACATTCCTTAAAATATGCCTGATCCTCCATGGCAGCCCGTCCTAACTGAATCGTCACAGAGTCCATGGTATAGGAATTGAAGGAATACTTTACATCCATGAGATACTTAATCAGCTTCTCATTACCAATGGCAAAGCCAATACGGCTTCCAGCCAAGGATCTAGACTTAGAGAATGTCTGTACTACAAGGAGATTATCATAGGTATGGATCAGTGGCAACATGGATTCGCCACCAAAGTCGATATAGGCTTCATCGATGATTACCACCTGATTGGGATGTCTCTTCACCAGTTCCTCGTAGAAGGTCCTCCCCTCTGTGATACCAGTTGGTGCATTGGGATTCGGTATAATAATGCCTCCGCATGGGCGGTCATAATCCGACAGAACCGCATGAAAGTCCTGATCCAATGGGATGGTGACATAAGGAACTCGAAACTCCTCAGCCCATACATCATAGAAGGAATAGGTGATATCCGGAAAGAGGATTGGATCCTTTCCATTGAAGAAGGTCAGATAACTCATAGCAATGACATCATCCGATCCTACACCTACAAATACCTCTGAAGCCTGAACTCCATAATTCTCTGCAATGGCATTTACCAGATCTGTTGCGCTTGCATCTGGATACTTCCGGAGCTCACTTGCCTGGTAGTGTCTTAGTACCTCTTCTACGCCAGGGGCTGGAGGATAAGGGTTCTCATTGGTATTTAACTTAATAATATTTGCTCTCTTCGGCTGCTCTCCTGGTACATAGGGCACAACCTTTCTGACATTCTCTTCCCAGTTTCCCATCTTCCTTTTCTCCTTTTTCTTTTCCCGACTTATAAAAAGCCTTTTCCTAAAAAAACCGCCAGACACTCTGTCGGATGTCTGACGGTTATAATTACTGACCCTCAGTTGTCAGGGGAATTCCCGCAGCAACCTTCAGTGCATCCAACTGTGCACGAGCATCTGTAAGGGAAGCATAATTGGTTACCATTGCCTGAGCCTCTGGAGTTAACTTCTTCCAGCGCTTCTCAAGAGCTGCAATAGATGCTTCACTATCTAAGGTAATTGGTGATGCAACTAATGTGTTCACATCATTAACGAAATTATTTGCATCTGTAACATTTGGCGCATTATTTTCAGTGCCTGCCATCTCATAGACGAATACAGGTGTACCACTAGATACAGTATTGAAAACCTGTGCTGCTACACTCTTTGGCAGATTTACACATCCATGGGATCCACGAACACGATAGTAGGTACCACCAAAGGAAGGCTGCCATGTTGCATCATGGAGACCCTCGCCATTATGGAAAGGCATCCAGTAAGCAACTGGAGTTGCATAGTTATCGCCACGAAGGACTGCATCCTTCTCTTTATATGCGATATAGTAAGAACCAACATGGGTAATGGTTCCCTTTGTTGTATTACCAGTTACCACATCAGAGGAGATGACCTGCTGACCATCCTTATAGACATACATATGCTGTGCAGTGAGATTAACCTCTACATAAGTAGATGGTGTGCTACTGCCTGCATGAACCTTATACTCGAAGTCACGACTCACGTCCTTACCAGCATCCAGGTCAGACTTAATCTTCGAAACTTCCTTGTCTGCATCAATCTTATTACCATAAGTACCGCCAGGAACAGTTACCTGTCCGCCCCAGCTAGAATTAATGGTAAAGGGCTTACCAACAGTATTGTACTTCTCACCCATGGTGCTAATAAAAGCACGGATTGCATCATCATTATAAGTGATCTCACCCTTAGCATTGGTGGTTAGGAATCCAGCCAATGTGTCCTTAGGAATACTCTCAGATCCACCATCCGGTGTGTAAGTATAGCTAATGCCAACCTTCTTATTCAGGTTTTCAACTGCAGTCTTTAAAGTATCACTATCCTTTGTCACACTTGGCTGCACATAGCACTTATCTGCCTTCAGATTAACAGTATCCTGCAGATTGATGATTGCCTTGGCACAAACCTTCTGCAGAGCATCCATATCTACACGGTTACCATAGACCTCATCCTGGATCGTGAACTTACCATTATCATATGCTGCTACCGCATCCTGGGTCTCAGTGATATCCGGATTCACCACATCCTGAAGTCCCTTTAGCTTCTCCGTAAGCTTTGCCTCATCATAGGATACAAGAGCCTTACTCTCATACTTCTTAGGGGAGAAAAGTGAACCAAGCCACAGAAAGCCGTTCTGCTGACCTAAGTACTGATCGAAGTCTTCCTGCCTACTCTTAACAGAGATTCCAAGGTCTTTTTGAGAAAACTTTTCCTTGGTCTTCGCTTCCTGTATAGATAAGGTGTATCCCTTACTCTGAGCCTCAATCTCCTGCATCACCTTCTCTGCTGTCGCACCAGATGCATTCACACCATTTACGGTACTACGGAAGAAGAAATGTTTCTCAAAGAAAAGAGACATTCCAATATATACGACGAACAGTGCCGTCAGAACTACCCCGAGAACGATCCAAGCCTTCTTAGTCATATGGAAATGAACCTTCTTGGCTTTGGTCTGTTCCTTCATCTCTACAGATGTATTTTCCTTATTTAAACTCATGGAAATACGACCTTCCTAACGATTTTTTATAATTAGACCAACTTAGATATTATAGGATAATCTAAAGTCTTGTCAATCCAGATTGCCTCGGATATAATAGCAATCATGATGAAAAAAGCAAAACACGTATTTCAGTTTATCAAAATCAATTATAGGAAGTTTTTACTTGTCCTCTATATATTCTTATACTTTATCACCTTCCATTTCTTAGAGGCCAGGCAGGTACCTTATTTTGTAATCTCAACAAAATTCGATCACATGATTCCATTTTGTGAGTATTTTGTAATCCCCTATGATTTATGGTTCTTCTATATGACCTATGGCATTGTGCTAACCATCTTCCAGAAGAAGGGACAGCACTTCTACCGCATGGGATTGATGCTATTTATAGGAATGAATGCTTTTCTTATCATTTCATTCCTCTTCCCAAATGGACAGGATCTGCGTCCTCAGGTTATGCCAAGAGATAATGCTTTTACCCACATGGTACTAGCCCTCTATCGAACAGACACACCAACCAATGTATTTCCAAGCATCCATGTATTTAACTCCATAGCCATTACCGTTGCCTTAGATCACCTTCCAGTGATTCGACGTCACTTTAAGGCAAGAGCCATGCATTGGATTCTCATGGTGCTGATCATTATGTCTACCATGTTTATTAAGCAGCATTCCATTATTGATGTATTTGGTGCAATCACGCTATTCCTTGTGCTCTATCCATTCATCTATGGCTCTTGGTCACATCACGTGGAGAAGTACTTACGTGCCTTCGATAGCAAGCACTATGATGGTAATTATGAATTAGACTGGTTCGGTCAGCCCTAGATCTAGATTCAAGACTCGCTATTTTATTATTCTTATAGCACTGCTGTTTTGTTCTTATAATGCAGCCACTTCATCAATCCAGATCTTAGACACTGCATCACTTGGCATACGCCAGTCTCCTCTTGGAGACAATGCAACCGTACCAACCTTCGGACCATCTGGCAGGCAACTTCTCTTAAACTGCTGTGCAAAGAATCTCCAATAGAAGTTACGCATCCACTTCTTAATCGTCTCTTGATCATAGACTCCCTTGAAGGCATTCATAGCCAGACGCATAATCTTACGGGGAGAGAATCCGAAACGCATCACATAGTATAGGAAGAAGTCGTGGAGCTCATAAGGTCCCACGATATCCTCTGTCTTCTGAGCGATCTCTCCATCCTTTGGAGGGAGAAGTTCTGGGCTAACAGGAGTATCTAATACATCTAATAGAACTGCCTTCAATTCCTCTGGAGACTGGTCTGCCACATGGCGAACCAGGAAGCGAACCAGAGTCTTTGGTACCGAAGCATTCACACCGTACATGGACATATGATCTCCATTATAGGTAGCCCATCCCAGGGCCAGTTCTGACAGATCTCCTGTTCCGATTACCATACCATTTTCCTTATTAGCGATGTCCATAAGAATCTGGGTACGCTCTCTCGCCTGTCCATTCTCATAGGTGACATCCTGGACCTCCATATCCTGTCCGATATCCTTAAAGTGCTGGGTGACGCTTGGCACAATAGATACTTCCTTGAAGTCAGCTCCCAGGCACTGAACCATCTTCACCGCATTGGTATAGGTACGGTCTGTGGTACCGAATCCAGGCATGGTAACAGCCTTAATTCCCTTACGATCCAGTCCTAGCATATCGAAGGCTCTCGCCACAACCAGAAGAGCCAGTGTAGAGTCTAAGCCACCAGAGATTCCGACGACTGCAGTCTTAGCATGGGTATGAGCCAGTCTTTTCTTTAGTCCCATGGCCTGGATGTCTAGGATCTCCTGACAGCGATCATAGCGACGTCTCTCGTCAGACGGCACAAATGGAGCTGGGTCTACTTTTTCCGTCAGGATAGTCTCTTCTACTGGCAAGTGGAAGAATACAGTGACATAGTCCTCCGCCTCGTCCAAGAGATAAGTGCTCATCTCCTGGCGATAGGATGCCAGTGCCAAGAGGTCTAGTTCAGTAGAAATATAACCCTCTCTGTAGAGTGGATTCTCCACCTTCTTACGACCGGCTTCAGCAATAATAGAGTGACCAGAGAAGACGATATCCTGTGTGGACTCTCCAGGACCTGCTGCCGCATAGATGTATCCACTGTAGAGGCGAGCGGACTGATCCTGAACCAGGGTACGTCTATAGTCAGACTTACCCGTTAATTCATTACTTGCAGACAGATTTGCGATAACGGTTGCGCCAGCTAATGCATGGCTGGTGCTTGGCGGATTTGGAACCCACAGGTCCTCGCAGATCTCCGCTGCAAGAATCAGTTCTGGCATCTCCTCACAGGCGAAAAGCATCTGACTACCGAAGTAGACATCCTGTCCACATACTGTAACCAAAACTGGTGTCTTGGGGCCGGGCGTAAACTGACGGCGCTCATAGAATTCGTGATAATTTGGGATATTGGTTTTCGGAACCAGTCCTAAGAGGCAGCCATCAGAGATAACAGCGGCGGTATTATAGAGCTTATTCTTATAGCGGAATGGATATCCTACGAAGAAGATGCCAGACATCCCCTTACTGTGGTCAATAATCTGTCCTAAGGACTCTGTTGCATGACGAAGCAAAGGCTCCTGTGCAAATAAGTCACCACAGGTATAGGCTGTAATGGATAGCTCAGGAAATACCAGGATACGATTCCCCTCTGCTACTGCCTCATCCATCATCTTTAGAATTTCCTCTGTATTTGAAACGGGATCTGCCACGATAACCTTAGGGCTACATGCACAGCCTCGAATCCATCCGTCTTTCATCTTGCTTTACCTCCAGACAAATTTTATACTCTAGTTATGACTACACAATTAGAAAACCATATTACAAAAAGCCTTAAGGCTTATTATACAAAGAAACTGACCATTGCAGCAGTCTTTCTCGCAGGACTTTTTCTCCTGTCAGTGATTTTCCCTTTATTCTCGCTCTTAAAGCCATCGAAAATCAGGAAGGACTTCTCACCGGAGCAGTCCTATCAGAAGAATCAGCGCTATATCTCTGGCACACTAAAGGACCTCTACTTCACAGGATATACCCAGACAAGTATGGGCCGCACCAAGGGATATTACTACTATACCATGATTCATGGCTCCTGCGTTATTGTTCTTCTGTCTCCTGATACTTCTGAGATGGGATTATCCCATCTGAAGTCGGTAACCATCACCGCGGAGATAGAGAAGAATTCACGTAATGTCACCACTCTCCTCAGACACATGTCTAAGGACCTCTCCTGGAATCAGGCTGGTATGGAGGAGGCCTTCTCTGACTTCACCATTAGTGAACCAGAGGGATCTGGCGGATTTGTTACCTTCCTACGCTTTCTGATTACTCTGGCATGGATCTACGGGATCGCTACAGTGATCTATAGTGGCCTATGTATCCTCTTCCCTGTAATCTCCCATCCTATTCGTAGACTTAGCGTCTATGGGAGTCCTAAGAAGATGCTGCAGGAAGCCGAGGAGGAGCTATCCACTCTGCCACAGCTTGCCACAGAGGATATGTTCATTACAGAGCACTACTTCATAGAGACCTCTAGTTACGGTGTAGCAATTATGCCAATTGATAAAATCATCTGGCTCTATAAGTACTCTACCCTGCATAAGCTGCTCTGGCATCACTTTGCTATCTCCTATACCATGTACATCACAGCGGAGAATCACCGCTATGTACGCTGTCCTAAGAATACCAAGACAGATATCGATGGTATTATGGACTACCTGGCTGAGGCCAATCATGATATCCTGGTTGGATTCAATGAGAAGAACCGCTTGGCTGTTGAAGAGATCCAGGGAGATGTGAAATTCCTTCGTAAGTTATGGAGCTTCCTGAGTAAGAAGGTCTGATCAATGTAGACCATATCCTTCTTGTGGATATAATGATCCTTCGGTCCTATGGACATAAGAATGAAATAAAAAGAGTTCTGCGACTTACCACAGAACTCTTTTTTATCTGATATGGAATCGTATGCCTAGCTCTACACTTTCATGTATTACATATGCTCTTCAATCCAAGCTAAGAGATCCTCACGAACCTGATCACGGTCTAACTCATTTAGAATCTCATGACGATCGTTCTCGTACAGCTTCATGGTGACATCAGCGATACCAGCCTCCTGGAAGCGACAGAAAGCATCCTTCACACCCTTTCCCAGATTACCAACTGGATCACATGCACCAGACATAAAGTGAATTGGCAGATCCTTATTAATCTTACGGATATTCGCCAACTGATTATCGTAGGCTGTTGCAGTCAGAAGGAGACGATATCCATTCACAGAAAATGCATAGTTATTCAGCGGATTGCTGTAGTACTTCTTAACATCCTCTACATTCTTAGAGAGCCAGCTCTCTTCTGGAACAGTACCATCGATATTAAATCCCTTATAGGGCTTACCGAACATAAGTCCAGCCACAAATTTACTCTTATAATCCCAGCCGTGGATAGCACCCACCAGATTGACAACAAAGCGTCCAGCCTTAATTGCACTATCCGCCTCAGATCCTGTACCCATAATAATTGCACCATTTAGATCCTTCAATTCCTCTGCCTTCATAGACAGCATCATACGAAGGAGATAGGATCCCATAGAATGACCCAGGATAAAGTATGGCACATCGCTATACTGCTCACGATTAATCTGATAGTTGTGAAACATATCTGCTACCATTGTCTCTGCTGGTGTATTGGTATGCATGATACCTAATTCCTCTGGTGACTCAACAGACTCACCATGACCGATATGATCATGACCTACCACTGCAAATCCATGACTGGTCATGAAGTCAGCCAGTTCCTGATAGCGGTCGATGTACTCCTGCATGCCATGGCAGATTTGTAAGACACCACGGATCTTACCATCCTCTGGAGTCCACTTCACACCGTGAATCATTGTTTTCTTGTCGTCTTGTGACTCAAAACGATACTCTTCTCTTACTGACATTTCTTTCCTTTCCCCCAACATTTCCTTTATTGTTATTGTTATTGTTATTGTTCTTACTCTTGATCGAGGATTTCCTTTGTCATATCCTGCATACGATGCATGCGGTCCTGAACGGTTCCACATCGATCTCTTCCACTTGATAATGTAGCATCTAGTTGATTCATAAGGCTTTCATACTGCTCTCTTGCAATGACAATCTCCTTACGACTCTCCTGAATGGCATTGGCATCTGTGCGCATCTCTTCTAAAGCAGACTCCATCGTTTCCTTCATGGTCTTCACTTGATCAATCAGGCTCTCCATTCGAATCAGTTCTTCCTTTAAAAGCTCTGCTTCCTTATCATAGGACTCGGCAGCCTCACGCATGGTCTGGGCAGAAGCCACATACTTAGTTCCATCCTCACCTAGGCGACTGGCTTCAATGGCACTCTGTAGTGCCAGAGCACTCATCTCATGACTCTTCTCCCGCATGTTCTTGATGTACTCATAGCTTACAGAAAAATCAAGATTCAGACTGGTGCTGGCTGTAGACTTTTCAGAGATAGCATTTCCCTCTTCAACTGAAGAAGTCTCCTTCTCAATAAATTCCTCTGTGGCATCCACATCAAGATTAGAATCAAAGAGAGGGATTCGATCCACAGCACTACGGAATTCATCTGTAACCTTCTCTCCGCGCGCATCGCGAAGAAGCTTCTCCATAGCCTCCCCTGGATCCTCATCGGCCTTCTGATCCTCAGAGGCCTTCTGATCCTCATCGGCCTTCTGATCCTCATCGGCCTTCTGATTCTTAGAGGCCTCTGATTCATTTGGCAGGGCATCACTCATGGCCTCATCTAAGTGGTCAGCCTGGCTAGCTTTCATCTTCACTTCAAGTAGTTCAATCATATGCTCTGCAGCAGTTACTACTTCCTGTTCAAAGCCATTTCGCTTATCGTCCAAATGCTTCATCTTCTTCAGCTGCTCTTCGCCTCTGAAAAACTGTATTCCTAATTCATCTAAGTCCTGTTCTGCATCTACTGCTTCCTTCTGAATTGCATGAGATGAATCCTGTGCCATTCGAATCAGTTCGTTTTGATCCTTTTTCTTATTCTTATTACCAAACACTGTCTGTGCCTCCCGGTCTTAGTGATTACTTCTTCATTTGGAACTTATCCACATATCTTTCTCTATTGTAATTGTAATGAATTTCAACAATAATACCAACTATTTTATGAGATGAGTTAATTCTCTGGCACAAGATAATCGGAAATAATGATTTCCGTGGTATCAATTCCCCGATAAGTATTAATGGTTGGATAATAAGCAACGGTTAGTTCCATACGACCCTTTCCATAGCTTAGGGTACGCTCCACTTCCTCTACGCCATAGCGTTCTCCTAGCTCCTGTTTCAGAGCCTCACAATCCCCAAAGAAAAGGGCATCGATTTTGGTATTGTACTTGCCCTGGAGGGTTAGTTTCAGATACTGCTTCTCCTTACCAATCGGTCGCATAGAGATAATCTGACAATGGCTCTCTGCAAATACAGGCTTCTCATTGCCTGTACCATATGGTTCTAAGAGATCGAGTTCTGCCACTAGTTCTGGTCGATTGATGAGATAACGGAAGGACATATCCGAGTCAATCAAGAGATTACTCTGTAAGTCCTCTTCTGTTAGGGTACACTTGGCATTCAACTCCTGTCGGAACTGGTCTACCTTTTCCTTAGGAAGAGATAAGCCTGCTGCTAAGGGATGTCCACCATACTTCGATAATAGGTGCTCCACCTCATGGAGGGCATTGTACATGTGATACTCTGGAATGGAACGGGCAGAGCCCTTTACACAATCAGCGCCATCTGTCAGGACGATGGTTGGCTTATTGGTTCGCTCACGGATACGGCCAGCCACGATTCCGATGACAGACTCTGGTACATCTGGTTCGTAGATGACCAGCACCCGGTCCTTCTCCCAGCCCTTGGCCTTCAGGAGATACTCTGCTTCATCTACACCCTTCTCTGTCATATCCTTACGACGCTCATTTAGATCAGACAGTTTCTCCGCCAGGCTCAAAGCTTCTGCCTCTGTCTTCGCTTCCAACAGTTCTACGCCAAGACTTGCAGACTCCAGTCGACCTGCCGCATTGAGGCAGGGTCCTAATACGAATCCCACCTGGAAGGATGTAATGTGGCTTGGATCCAGATTCTTCAGCTGAATCAGCGCCCGAAGTCCCAGATTCTCGAAGGTTGCCATCTGTGCCAGACCCAGTTTTACCTGGGCACGATTCTCATCACGAAGAGGCATAACATCACCAATGGTTGCAAAGGCAGCGAAGGGCATAAGATCCCACCACTCCTCTGGGTCAATCCCACTGGCCCGATATAAGAGACCAATCAGTTTCCAGGCTACACTTGCGCCACAGATCATCTTATAGACGCTCTCATCATCCATGCGATGTGGATTCACCACATAATCAGCAGGAGGAAGCACATCCTGTCCTTCTTCGTCCTTCATCACCGTATGATGGTCTGTTATGATGACCTTCATCCCATAGGACTTGGCCAATGCGATGGACTCCATGGCAGAGATACCATTATCACAGGTTACAATGAGATCCACCCCATCGCTGTGGGCCTCCTCCACCAGTCTCCCATTTAAGCCATAGCCATCCGTGACACGATGGGGAATCCGCCAGTCACAGTTAGCGCCAACTCTCAGGAATCCAGTATGAAGGATATAGGTAGACATCATGCCATCGATATCATAGTCACCGATGATACGGATCTTCTCCTGCTTAGAGACACAATCCATAATCATAGAAACTGCCTCTCTAGCGTCCTTTAAACTAGCTGGGTCATGGATATCCTCCCTGCTTGGGCGGAGGTAGTTCCTCATCTCGCCCACTTCGATGTCTCGATTCAGCATCATCCAGACAATTACAGGGTCTACATTTAGCTCCTGTCCGATGGCCTCAAAGTCAGCATTCTTTCGTCTAATTTTCCAACTCTTCTTAATTCTCGCCAAGACACTTCTCCTCATAGAAGTTTCGAATCTTCGTAAATAGTTCTACATTTGGCTGATTGGACCGATCCAGATCCACTGTCTGGTAGAAGTCGTGCTTCTTAGATCGGATCTCATCCTTCTTCAGGCCCTTCGCCATCTCCTTCCACTCTGCATCGCAGCTCTCCAGGTAGTCCTCAGACTCCTTTGACAGGAAGTAGGTATTATGTGCCGCATACTTGCCATCATCAAGGGTGATGGTACAAAGTCCAGGATTGGTAATCTGATCCTTTTTGGACAGGATGCTGGTCTCATTATAGTAGATGAAGTCGTCATTGGTACCATGAACCAAAAGCACAGGCGCCTGGGTATGATTGATGCCCTTTACCGCGGTTAATCCCATATATTTTGGGAAGAGAATCCGGTTAATCACATGGGATGGCAGGGTAAATAGAATGGAGATCCTTCCGAACATCTTACGGGCCACAGAGTCACTCATCTCAAGTGGCTGATTAAAGCCAGACAGAGCTGCCACGCCCTCTACCTCTGGATGGAAAAATAGACCACTCGTTACAGCGAATCCTCCCCAGGAATGACCCAGCAGTAGGATTGGAAGACCCTGAAAGGTCTCCTGACTCTCAATATAATTTAAAGCTGCATTGAGATCCAAAGGTGACTGAAAGAGACCCTTGGCCCACTTTCCCTGGCTCCCATTATAGGAGGTATTACTGTAAGTGAATACCTGATAACCCTGATCAACAAACCAGGTCAGCATCATCAGGTATTCCTCCGGTCCAGACCAGATGCCGTGACAGAATACCAAAAGAGCCTTCTTATTATCCTCTCCGTAGACATATCCCTTGAGACGATTTTTCCCAGACAGGAAGCTTACCTCTCTCCTAGGATAGCGATCAGCATAATAATCATAATTGCCCAATGCAGTATCTGGATCAATCTGACTGGATTTAAAAGTCTGCCACTGTACCAAGAGAGCCACTCCAAAGCAAGCCAGGACAAAGAGTATGATGAAACCAATGATAATCCACTTTAACATGTATGAAGATCTCCTATTTTTCCCTTTTTATTGCTCCCATCATAACACAAAACGGGCGACTCGAAAACTCGAATCGCCCGTGAAAGTTTCCCTTCATTCCTAAGTTAGAAACCAGAATTTAATTACTCAGCCAGAGCTGCGGTAATGATTGCCATGGAGTAAACCTCGATTGCATTACATCCACGAGACAGATCATTGATTGGTGCATTTAAGCCAAGAAGGATTGGGCCATATGCATCGAATCCGCCAAGACGCTGTGCAATCTTATATCCGATATTACCTGCATTGATGTCAGGGAATACGAATGTATTTGCATGACCAGCAACTGGAGAACCAGGGCACTTTGTCTCAGCAACACGAGGAGAAACAGCTGCATCGAACTGGATCTCACCCTCGATCGGAAGCTCAGGATATCTCTCCTTTGCCTTTGCTACTGCATTGCTAACCTTAGTTACAGATTCGCCTTTACCAGAACCAAGGGTAGAGTAGCTTAAGAATGCAACCTTAGGGTCAACACCGAACACCTTCGCACACTGTGACATCTCGCCACAGATCTCAACCAGATCATCCTCGCTAGGATCGATATTGATTGCGCAGTCACCCATAGCCAGTACTTCATTATCGCCAGTAGCGGAAGGACGAACCATGATGAAGCAGGAAGATACGATATTGTTGCCTGGCTTTGTCTTAATCAGCTGCAGTGCAGGACGAACAGTATCAGCTGTAGAATAGGTAGCACCACCAAGAAGTGCATCAGCGATTCCCATCTTCACTAACATGGTACCGAAGTAGTTGGCTGCAGAGAGGATCTCTCTTGCCTGCTCAGGTGTAACACCCTTCTTCTTACGGAGCTCGCAGAACAGCTCTACCATCTCATCCATACGATCGAATTTAGCAGGATCGATGATGGTTGCACCATTAATATTATATCCAACATCCTCAGCTGCTGCCTTTACCTCGTCTACATTACCAACCAGGATAGGCTTTAAGAAGTTACCAGCAAGGAGTCTAGAAGAAGCCTCTAGGATTCTAGGATCTGTTCCCTCTGTAAATACGATAGTCTTAGGAGCCTTCTTTAACTTATCAATCATTGCTCCAAATCCGAATTCTGACATGATTATTCCTCTTTCTATACAATACTTACGATTGTTGCGGCCCTATGAAATGTAAACCAATATACAAAAACCGCTCACCTTTAATCTATTTTAGCATCGAAGCGTAAGATTACAAGGTAAGCGGTATGATGTTTTAAGTAAAAGACAAGTTCACTTGTCGATCTCCAATATCCTGTGCAAATTCATCGTCATGAGTTGCAATTACGAGGGTTTTTCCTGCAGCCTTTAAGTCGCGAATGAGGTCCACCATACGCTCATGGGTCTTTTGATCTAGACCATTCAGAGGTTCATCCATAATGAACACCTCTGGATTCAAAGCTAGAATAGCGGCAATTGCCACCCTCTTCTTCTGTCCACCAGATAAGTGATAGGGCGCCTTGTCTCGAAGATTAGCAATATCTAAAAGCTCCATGCAGTCCTCCACACGGATCTGCACTTCCTCTTCTGATAAGCCCATCTGTCTTGGTCCAAAAGCAATTTCATCATAAACCTTGGCATTAAAAAGCATCACATCCGCATTCTGAAAGAGGTAACCCACCCTCCTATGAAAGCTCTTGGAATTCTGATTCTTTGCCATATAGGACCTGGTGATCTCTGTTCCAAAGAACTGGTAGCTTCCCTTTTCTGGGAAGACTAAACCATTTAGGATCTTAAACAAAGTGGTTTTACCCGCTCCATTATCACCTCTTAGAATCAGGCACTCGCCCTCTTCTACCTGAAAATCATAGTCCTTAAAAACCGCCGGCTCCTCTGGCTCATAGCGGAATGTAATCTGTTCTAGTGAAATACAATTCATTACAGCCCCTTGTAATCATCTGTAAAGCCACGGCATCGCATGGCATCATACATCTCTCGACTCATCTCTGTAGACCGGATAAAGGTCACCCCCATCACACCACCGATGGACTGGTACTCCTTACGATTCTTACCAACTGCCCGGAGGCGCATGGCAGTAAGGAGATCTACAATGAGGTTACCCAGGAGAATAATATACTTCACGGTGATATCTAGTGTAAAGATAAAGACGCCTGGGATATGAAGCTTACGAAGGGCTCCTGTAATATGATTCCACTGGGTTGTATGGTTGAAGATACTCACAATCTCAAGGCTGGTAAATATCTTCAGAATCACCTGTAAATCATTGGAGATTCCACTTGGATTCATAATCATAGCAGGTAGAAATAATAAAAATGCAAGAAGAGTCGCCCAGAGGGAAGCCTTCAAAATTGTAGCGATATCCCTAGCCGGCCACATGCATAAATAGAGCTGTATCACCGATACCACACCGAGAATCCACATCTTCTCATGGGTAAGGGATAGGAAAACAATTATTCCGAAGGCTAAGAACAGCTTGAGAAGTGCCGGTAGTGAGCGACCCTTCTCATGTCCATTCTGTAACTTAATCTTCGTCATAGCTCCACCAATAGAGGCGATACTCTTTTCAATGAAGGCTCCTCCTGTCTTCACAGGAGTATAGTCCTCCGAATGCTTTAGCCACTCTGGTAACTTTTCTTGCATTTTATACCTACTTTAAGACAGATACTCTCCGTATCCACATCATCTACTTCTAAGAAAAGAAATTAGTCTGCCTTCCTTTTCATTGGAAGGGAAGCCAGCTTAAATACAATAACAAGGATTGCAACACCGAGGATTGCAGAGATGATATAACCTGCCACTTCACCGATTCCAGACACAGCATAGTCAGGGATTAAGACATCAAGAGACCATCCCTTGGCCAGTCCCTTTGGTGTGTAGCCTAGTGCCTTCCCATTCTGGGAGATTCCTGCGATTTCATCAGCGCCCCACTCACCCCAAGCAGTGCCTGTAGCCAGAAGGCCAAGAGGACAAGCTGCGATCAGAGCTGCAAGCAGAGCGTAGACTGGGAAGTGACGCTTGGGTTTATCTGCTACAGAATCAGTGGTCCAGTTCTCGAAGATCAAGTCTGGAGATGTCTTACGAACGAAGGCAAATACAGCTACGGTAAAAGCTGCCTCAACAAGACCTGCAACCAAAAGATGAGGAATCATCATCCCAGGGATGGATATAGATAAGTCATATGGGCAATAAAGTGCATTGCCTGCTGCATCCTTAAAGAGCATTGGCTGGAGGCCGAACTCAATAGATGCACAAAGTGCTGCTACATTGATACCCATGTAGGAACCGATTGCAGCGGAAATGTAATGGGCGCTGGACTTCTTCTTCGAATTCGCTCCCATGAGCTTCATCAGAAGCTTATACATATAAAAACCAACAAATGGTAATACAAAAGCCATGTTAAAGCAGTTTGCACCCAAGGCTAGGATACCACCGTCACCAAACAGCACCGCTTGAATCAGTAGGGCGATGGACACTGCAATACAAGATGCCTCTGGTCCGAAGAGAAGGGCAATCAGTGTACCTCCAACTGCGTGACCTGTCGTTCCACCAATCAGTGGCACATTAAACATCATAGACAAAAAGGAAAATGCAGCGCCTACGCCGAGAAGAGGCATCTTCTCCTTAGGCATCTCCTTTGCAACCTTCTTAATAGAATGGGTCCAAACTGGAAGCATTGCAGCTCCCATTACTCCACAAGTAACAGGGGATAGATAATTTTCTGGAATATGCATTTTTTCGTAACACTCCCTTAGTAGAAATTCATTTACATACATCTGGTGTAATTCAAAGCTGCAGTCTTTGAATCCATCATTCCGGCCTGGAATGTCACCACGTAACTTACTTGTAACACTCTAGACAAAAAATAACCCCCTCACAAGCTAGGTGGGGGGTTATTTCTATGGCTTTTCTAAGAAGTTCTACTCTTTCAATAATTATCTGAAAGCAGAAACCATTCATTAATTTTCAACTTATTATGTTATAAAAAGGGCAACTTATAGACATAAAAAAAGAGCTCTACGCTCTCTTTGCTTCCACCGGAATAGGAAGACGGCTGTGGACATGACCCCCCTAGCCTCGGCCATGTCCCACATTTACCATCTCGAGAAACCCCCTATAAAAATCGTTTCTCTATTTGTGTATTATAATATGCTACCACGAAAACGCAAGTAGAAATTTGGTTTACTTTCAATCACACCACCCTCTCTAATCCCCATAGTTTTCATTATTTTAAGGAAACTCATTTTGTCATATCGGTGGCGAAATCGTTATCGTTACTGGCCTTTCACGGGGTCAAAGTTTATAGAATCTTTATTTTTTGTTCTGATTATTCTCCGAAAATTTTCTGAAATATTTTACAATTTACGATTCAAAGTTCCGTTTTCTGTAACTCCAATCTCCAACTTGGTTTATATTTCCGCTATAATAGGTGACAGAATGATGGAGGAATGTAAACCATGCCAGACAATAACAATTACAGCTTAAGCATACAGCCTATCGCAGTCATCCACTCTCCCTTCCCGGAGAAATTCGGTATTCCAAGACAAAGTGGACTGGCCGATAATCTAGCTGAGATTCACTTCATGCCTGCTTATCGTAATGTAGATGCAGTTCGTGGGCTAGAGGGCTTCGACTATCTCTGGCTGATCTGGTGCTTTTCGAAAAATATACATCCTGAGAAGGAAGAAAATTTTCACCCAACCGTTCGTCCACCTCGTCTGGGGGGCAATACCCGAATGGGTGTCTTCGCTACCCGTTCCTCCTTCCGTCCCAACGGACTGGCTCTGTCCTCTGTAAAGATTGTAGAAATCGACCTGGAGTGCCCAGGTGCTCCAGTCATTACTGTGTCCGGGGCGGATCTCATGGATGGCACCCCAATCTACGATATCAAGCCATATCTCCCCTATGCAGATGCCCATCCAGAGGCCAGAGGAGGCTTTACCGATGCCTACTCCAATGGAGAATACCGCCTAGAGGTCCAAATCATGGACTCCTTCTGGAGGGCTGTCCGGGAAATGGACAAGAAAAAACCTGGCACAGAAGCTGCAATTCATAAGCTTCTGCCCCAGGTATTATCTGTACTATCCGAGGATCCCCGCCCTTCCTATCAGAAGGACCCTAACCGCATCTACGGCATGTCCTACGGAGATTATAACTTCCGCTTCACCGTGAATGAGAAGGTTCTCTACCTAAGAGAGATGGCATAGGTTCTAATCCGATTCCATGATTCCTTAGAATCTTGGCATACTTCCCATGCCACAGCCCTTATCCTCGTCCTCAGGGATATCAGACAGGTAAGATGTGGTAAAGCTTGCGTTGATCTCAGCGATCTCACGCTTGCCATCGATATAGTCATTATAGAACTCCATCAGGTCGATTCCACTAGCGTCACAGCCGTCATCACTGCCCCACTGCTTAATCAACTGGATTCTCTCCTGCATGGTTGTGTCTTTGATTAAATTGCTCTTCATGTCACACCTCGATTTCACACGATAATTACACGGTTATTACGCGTCTAGTCATACGATAATCACAACTCGCTATAGTCCATATCCATAGCAATCTGCAAATGGTAGTCCGGATACATGGCCTGGACTGTGTCGCAGACTTCCTTGTAGGTAGCTCTTCTGCTTGGGGAGTCGAAGGAAACCACACAATCAAAACGCAGGGTCTTCCTTTCCTCATTCCGATAGAAGCCATGCATCTGAAGCACATGAGGAATCTTGAGGATCTTCTCTCGAATCGCCTTCTCCACCTTGGCTGCATCATTATCATGGGTATTCATCGAGTAGACACCGATGGCAGTCAGAATCACGTGATACTTCATGTAGACCTGTATGGTGATCTTTCGAATCATATCGTCTAAGTCACATGCCGATGTGGTATCAGGCACCTCGATATGGATGGAGCCATTGTAACGGTCTGGACCATAGTTATTAAGAACCAGGTCATAGGCGCCATGGACTCCAGGGAAGTTCTTCACCTCAGCCTTGATGTCCCTCGCCAGCTGGATATCTGCTCTCTCACCCAGGATCTGAGACAGGGTATCCTTCAGCATCTCCACCCCAGACTTGATGATTATCAGAGAGATCACAGCACCCAGCCATGCCTCCAGAGATAGTCCGGTAGTAATGTAAACCACAGCGGCAACTACGGTGGCAGCAGAGATTACACTGTCTAGCGTAGCATCCTGACCAGAATTCACCAGAGAATCGGAATGAACCCGCTCTCCCACCTTTTTCACATAGGCACCTAAAACGATCTTCACCAGGACAGCTACCGTTACGATTACAATCGCAATACTTGTATAGCTCGGTGTCTCTGGCTTGATGATCTTCTTCACGGACTCAGTAAAGGAAGTAATGCCTGCATAGAGGACGATTAATGAAATGACCATAGCAGATAGATACTCCATTCGACCATAGCCAAAGGGATGCTTCTTATCTGGTTCCTTACCTGCAAGCTTTGTTCCCACAATGGTAATCAGAGAGGAACCAGCATCAGAAATATTATTGACTGCGTCTAAAGTAATTGCTACAGAATGGGTCATAAGACCGATGACCGCCTTGAATCCTGCCAGGAATACATTGGCAAGGATTCCAATCATGGAGGTCCTAATAATCGTCTTATCACGATTCTCCAGATCATGAATAGCCGACTCAGTCGAGCCTGCATCCTGTTCCTTTAACAGTGCTTCCGCATCCTTCATTCCAGCCATAGAGTTCTCCTTTTAATTATTATACTTTGACAATACGATCTGGCCTGTCTTCAGGCTCTCTGGTACATTGATAATTCGCTGGTTCTTAGATCCTCGATAATTCAGTCTGAGATCTGTCTCATTCTGATGGAACTCTCCGTCCACCAATCCATCCAGACAGGATAGAATCGCCATGGTGTCCTCTGTATGGCAGCGACTATTACTAGGATCCGTTAATTCCTCCCAGGTATATCCAGAATAGATCCAGGTCTTGGAATGTGGCACTTCATTCTTGATTCGCTCTACTAATTTACGGATCTCCACCTGATTCTGAGGCTCCATTGGTTCACCACCAAGGATGGTAAGACCTTCGATATAGTCTGGTTTCACAGACTCTACGATCTCATCCTCAGTCTCCTTGGTATAGGGATGACCATAGTTAAAGTTCCAGGTCTCCGCATTGAAGCAGCCCTCACAATGATGGGTGCAACCAGATACAAAAAGACTGGTTCTACATCCTGGGCCATTTGCAATATCTGTATAGTAAATCTGTCCAAAATTCACACTTCTTCTCCTGCTCTTTCTCCCCATTTATAAAAAGATACTTACGAAAGAGACTTGAGGTCTCATTTTGTGGAACCTCAAGTCTCTCTTCTAATCCAGGTCAAAGCCCTTCTGTTATTTTACAGATGCGTTTACATTCATCTCTTCATCTGCGAATTCTGGAGACGCTACATGGAGTACACGGTCCTTAATCTCCTGGGTACGTCCCTGGTTCCAGAACTGAGTTCCGATGTATCCACAGGTACGACGTGCAACAGACATCTTACCCTGATCACGGTTACCACAATTTGGGCACTCCCAAACCAGCTTACCAGCATCATCTGTTACGATCTTGATCTCTCCGTCATAACCACATACTTCACAATAGTCAGACTTGGTATTCAGCTCAGCGTACATAATATTGTTGTAGATGTACTTCATGATAGATAAAACAGCAGGGATATTGCTCTGCATGTTTGGTACCTCTACATAGCTGATTGCTCCACCTGGAGACAGTCTCTGGAAGTCAGACTCGAACTTCAGCTTCTTAAATGCATCGATATTCTCAGTTACATGTACATGATAAGAGTTGGTGATGTAATTCTTATCTGTAACGTGAGGGATGATACCGAAGCGCTTCTGCAGGCACTTGGCGAACTTATAGGTGGTAGACTCCATTGGAGTACCATATACGGAATAGGCGATATTCTCAGCCTTTCTCCACTCCTTACACTTATCATTCAGGTGCTGCATTACCTCAAGAGCGAATTTTCTACCCTCTTCATCGGTATGGCTGACACCCAGCATACGCTCGCACATCTCGTAGAGACCTGCATAGCCAAGAGAGATTGTAGAGTATCCGCCGTAAAGCAGCTTATCAATGGTCTCACCCTTCTTCAGACGAGCAAGTGCACCATGCTGCCACAGGATAGGAGCTACATCAGATACAGTTCCTAAGAGTCTCTCATGTCTGCAGCGAAGTGCTCTATGGCAGAGGTCCAGACGCTCATCTAATATCTTCCAGAAGACTTCCATCTTATCTAAGCCAGCCTCTTCTGCATCACGGTAAGCAGTACAAGCTACATCTACTAAGTTGATGGTAACAACACCCTGGTTGAAGCGGCCATAGAACTTATGGCTGCCATCTTCATTGCGAACACCGTCTTCTACTGTCAGGAAGGAGCGGCATCCCATGCAGGTATAGACATTTCCATTCTTCAGCTGCTTCATAACCTTTGCAGAAATGTAGTCCGGAACCATACGCTTTGCAGTACATGTAGCTGCCATCTGGGTCAGATCGAAGTAAGGTGTACCCTCTTCTACATTATCCTCATCTAAAACATAAATGATCTTAGGGAAAGCAGGGGTTACCCATACGCCCTTCTCATTCTTAATTCCACGAATTCTCTGGCGGAATACTTCCTTAGCAAGGAGAGCCAGATCATCTTTGGTCTGCTGATCCTTCGCCTCATCTAAGTAGATGAACATGGTTACGAAAGGAGTCTGTCCATTGGTTGTCATCAGTGTTACTAACTGATACTGGATGGTCTGGATACCAGATTCAATCTCAGACTGGAGACGAGTCTCTACAATCTTCGCAATCTTTGTCTCATCTAAGTCATCGCCAATTGCCTTACGTTCTTCAATAACCTGAGCCTTCAGCTTCTGACGGCTGACATCAACAAATGGTGCCAGATGTGCTAAGGAGAAGGACTGACCGCCGTACTGGTTAGAAGCAACCTGAGCAACAATCTGAGTTGTAATATTACAAGCTGTATAGAAGCTCTTAGGCTTTTCAATCATGGTCTCAGAGATAACTGTACCATTCTGCAGCATATCCTCTAAGTTAATGAGGTCACAGTTATGCTCACGCTGTGCATAGTAATCAGCGTCATGGAAGTGGATGATACCTTCCTTGTGAGCACGTACAATATCCTCAGGTAAGAGAACACGATTGGTCAGATCCTTAGAAACCTCACCTGCCATGTAGTCACGCTGTGTGGAATTGATAACAGGGTTCTTATTAGAATTCTCCTGCTTCACCTCTTCATTTGCCTGATCAATCAGGGCCAGGATACCATCATCAGTGGTATTGGACTTACGAGACAACTGTCTCTTATAACGATAACGAACGTACTTCTGAGCAACTTCGTAAGCACGCATCTCCATGATGCCAGTCTCAACCATATCCTGAATATCCTCGACATTCACTGCATGACGAGCCTCAGCGATACGCTTTGCAATACTATCAGCAATTGCAATGATCTGGTATTCATTCATCTGATGAATTGCTTCTGTCTCATGATTTGCCTTCTTAATCGCATTGATAATCTTATTAATGTCAAAAGCAACCTCATTGCCATTGCGCTTGATAATATTTGTCTTAACTTCTACTTTCTGACCTTCAACTGCCATTACTACAATAACGCTCCTTCTTTAATAAAACTTTTAACCCTCATTTAATTCCACATCTACATCTAGTATTTATAGTAGTTTCACGGATGTTAAACACTTCGAATCCATTCAGTGCTTAATAACTAAATGTTGATTGTCTACTTACCTCAAAGCACAAGATATTGTGTCCTTTCATAATATAGAACAAGCACAAGAGAAAAACAAGGAAATAAATGACGAAAATGATAAAACCACTAGATATTGTGTCTAAGCCCTTGATATATAAGGGTTTTCGGAATTGTCGAACTTCTGCTTTAAGTTTTCGATAGAAGGCCTCGTCTCTTTTTCACGCATTATATTGTGCATTTTTACCAACTGCACCACAAGATATAGTGGTATGCCCTCCTTCGGGGTTGACGAGGTACTGCAATCCTTTGTGCAATGTGCCCCTTATTTTGTGTCTCTCTCCCCTATGCCTCGACCATATCTTGTGCCCCTGCCACATGCATACTCCACCTGTATACTCCACCTGCACCTACCATGGCTCGGCCTTGTCTCAGCGGGACGGCTCTCGCCTCGATGCCCCCTGCCACGTTCTACTCCCGGGATCTGTCACTCCCACGATGGGGCGCCTCTCGGCTCGATAGTAAAATGTAGCGGACGCATAAGCTCATCGTGCCCTAACGGTTCGATTCGCTAAGCGCCGACATTTTTCTACGCCCATCTTAGGGAGTGCATCTCCCTCGCGTAGAACTGCTCTATGGCCTGCCAGAAGACAGTGTCCTGAGAGTGGCGCAGGCCTTGTTGCAAGCGGGCTTATGGGAACGCCCGCACACGGCAGTTCTCCCAGGGTAAAAAAAGCACCCCCACAAGATGCAGGGGTGCTGAAAAATCACTATGTGGAGAGCGCCGAAATCAGGCCTCGTCAATAGCCTTGCCGATATCGTGGCGCATATACTTATTCTCGAAGGAGATCCACTCCGTCGCCTGGTAGGCATTGGCACGGGCTTCCAAGAGATCCTTACCCAGAGCAGTGACGCCTAAGACACGACCGCCATTGGTTACAATCTGACCATTCTCGTCGAATTTGGTTCCAGCATGGAAACAGAAGTAATTTTTATTATCGAATTTGTCAAGGCCTGTGATTGGGAATCCCTTCTTATAAGAAACAGGATATCCCTCAGATGCTAATACAACACAAACGGCTGCATTGTCTTCGAACTCTAAGTGGATCTGGTCTAAGGTGCCAGCCATGCAAGCCTCGAACACATCTATAATGTCGGTTTTCATTCTTGGCAGAACTACCTGTGTCTCCGGATCTCCGAATCGGGTATTGTACTCGACTACACGTGGACCATCTGCAGTCAGCATCAGACCGAAGTAGAGAACTCCCTTGAATTCTCTTCCCTCTGCCTTCATGGCATCTACAGTTGGCTGGAAGATCTCTCTATCGCAGCGTTCTCTAATCTCCTCTGTGAAGAATGGGCTAGGTGAGAAGGTACCCATACCACCTGTATTTAAGCCGGTATCTCCATCTCCCGCTCTCTTATGATCCTGGGAGGAGGTCATCAGCTGATAGTGACTTCCATCTACAAAAGCCAGTGCGGATACTTCACGGCCTGTCATGAATTCTTCGATGACCAGTTCGTTGCCTGCGCTACCGAACTTCTTATCCTCCATGATTTCCTTCACGCCAGCCTTCGCCTCTTCCAGGGTCTGACAGATCAGAACCCCCTTACCCAGAGCCAGTCCGTCTGCTTTTAGGACGATTGGCATCTTCTGGGTCTCCAGGTAAGCCTCTGCTTCCTTTGGATCGGTGAATACCTCATAGGCCGCTGTTGGAATATGGTATTTTTTCATCAGGTTCTTAGAGAATGCCTTGGAGCCTTCGATGATTGCTGCATCCTTTTTGGTTCCGAAAATCTTCAGTCCTGCTGCCTCAAAAGCATCTACGATGCCAGCACACAGTGGATCATCCTGGGAACAAACCGTCAGGTCTACATCCTTCTCCTTAGCGAATGCAATCAGGCGATCGAATTCCATGACACCGATGTCAACCAGCTCTGCCATGTCTGCCATGCCTGCATTACCTGGAGCCGCATAGATCTTATCTACGCGAGAAGAATTCTTAATAGCATGGAGCATTGCATGCTCTCTTCCGCCACCACCAACTAACAGAATTGTCATCTTTTTCTTCCTTTCTCCCTGATGTATCAGTTCTCTAACGAAATATAAACCAACCGGACGATTGGTTTACATTTCTAATAGTCCTTAAACCGAAGGATAGCCTCCAGCAATATGTACGATGCGATTCTCATCCACTGAGACCTTACCGGCAGCAATGAGATCGATGGCCTTGGGAAGGATCTTCCACTCAGCCTCTTCCATAACCCTGCGCTGCAGGATCTCAGGAGTATCACCCTCCTGAACATAGACCGCCTTCTGCAGGATGATTGGACCTGTATCGGTTCCCTCGTCCACGAAGTGAACTGTAGCCCCTGTGACCTTCACTCCTCGGGACAGAACACCCTCATGGACATGGAGTCCATAGAAGCCTGTTCCACAGAAGGATGGAATCAGTGATGGATGGATATTCACCAGCTTATATGGGAATGCCTTCACCACAGCCTCTGGAATGACAACCAGAAATCCAGCCAGTACAATCAGATCTGGATTGATCTCCTGAAGGCGTGCCAAAAAGGCCTCATTAAACTCAGCCCGGCTGTCATAGGACTTAGGAGACAATACCTCTCCCTGGATCCCAGCCTTCGCTGCTCTCTCTAGTGCATATGCTCTGGGATTGTTAGAGATCACATGGGTGATTCTCGCATTCTGAATCTCTCCTGCATCAATGGCATCCATAATGGCCTGGAGATTGGTTCCTCCACCAGATACCAAAACAGTTACATTTAGCATAAGGTTACTCCCTTTTGGCCCTTCTCAATATGACCAACCACATATGGTGTATCACCAGCGGCCTTAATGGCCTCCATGGCCTTGTCCTTATCCTCAGGGCGAACAGCTAATACCATTCCAAGACCCATGTTATAAGTATTATACATCATCTTCTCGTCTACATTACCCTTGGCCTGCATCAGTTTGAAGATGGCAGGGACCTCATAGGAACCCTTCTCAATCACTGCATGCATGTCACAAGGAAGCATACGAGGAACATTCTCATAGAATCCACCACCTGTAATATGGCTGCATCCACGAACTCGAACACCGGCATCCTTAATAGACTTCATAGCCTTTACATAGATACGGGTTGGACGAAGGAGAGCCTCACCTAAGGTCTCTCCTAATTCATCATAATACGTATTTAAGGACTCCTCTGTCATATCGAAGATCTTACGAACCAGGGAGAATCCATTGGAATGAACACCAGTAGATGCCATGCCAATTAATACATCACCCTCTTTAATCTCCTGACCTGTGATGATATCCTTCTCATCTGCTACACCAACAGAGAAACCAGCCACATCATACTCATCCTCTGGCATAAGGCCAGGATGCTCTGCTGTCTCTCCGCCAATCAGGGCACATCCAGACTGCTTACAGCCCTCAGCCACACCCTTTACGATTGCTGCGATCTTCTCAGGATAATTCTTGCCACAAGCGATGTAGTCTAAGAAGAATAATGGCTCACCTCCTGCACAGGCTACGTCATTGACACACATAGCCACTGCATCGATACCAATCGTATCATGGCGATCTAAGAGAAAGGCCAGCTTGATCTTCGTACCAACACCATCGGTACCAGACAGAAGTACAGGATGCTCCATCTCCTTAATGGCATCCATGGAGAATGCGCCAGAGAAACCTCCCAAGCCTCCCATTACTTCAGGGCGCATGGTTCCTTTGACAAACTGCTTCATCAGTTCAACAGACTTATAACCAGCTTCAATATCAACACCTGAGCTCTTGTAATCCATGGTATCCTCCTAATTCTGATGCCTCATCCAATAAAACATTCCTCATCGTAATCGTAATTGTATCCTGTTACTAAGTAATTCTTTTTCTTTTTTCCGGCAGTGCTTTTCGTATGGTAGTGGCACAGGACTTTCCTCTTATCCTCACTACCTCTTCCCATCAAGGGCTTCCCCAAAACATTTCCTTATCCTAGCGGATTCCCTCAGAACATTTCGCCTTGATTGGGCACATCTTCGTGCTCTTCTATTATAAATAAGAATTACTTAGAAACTCAAATAATAAATACTGCTAGTATATATTAGCACACCTTATTATGAATGATGTTAAAGAATGAAAAAATCACTGCGCAAATTTGCACAGTGATTCCTTCCTTACTTTTCTTCGAGATACTTCTCCCAACCGATTTCATGGAGACGAGCATTCTTTCCCTTCACTTCTTCCTTCAGGCTTGTGCCATACTTCTTCACCTTATCCATCAGGGCAGGATCTCCCACTGCAATAATCTTTGCAGCCAGGATACCTGCATTCTTGGCACCATTGATTGCAACAGTTGCAACCGGAATACCACTTGGCATCTGGACAATAGAGAAGAGGGAGTCCTCTCCGCCTAAGTCGCTGGTCTTCATAGGGATACCGATGACAGGGATTGGAACCAGTGCTGCACACATGCCAGGAAGAGCTGCTGCCTTACCTGCACCTGCAATCACAACCTTATAGTCACGCTCCTCGGCCTGCTTACCCCAGTCGAATAATTCCTGTGGCTCACGGTGTGCGGAGATGATATCCACATCATAGCTAATTCCAAATTCGTCTAAGACCTTCATCGCCTGAGACATAACAGACAGATCTGAGTCAGATCCCATGATAATTCCAACTTGCTTCTTTTCAGCCATTGCTTTTCTCCTTTTTCTATTCTTTTTCTATTCTTTTTCTATTCTTTTTTCTATAACGATGATCCATAGCCTCGGACTATACCCCAAGGCTTACCCCTGGTCTATCTTTATAATGGGTGAGATCCTATGCTTCCTGATCCAGTGGCAGGTTCAACTCCTCGCAGCCCTCTACCACGAAGCGACCATCACGGATGATGTCTACTGTGCTGCCATCCTTACGGAGAACTGTGATAGAGCCCAGCTCGTCATAAGGGATGGTGATATCGGTGTGGCAGTTGAAGTAGGCCTTACCAGGGTCTGTCTCACGGAATTCGCGGACAATGGAATTATCCCTAGCCACTACTTCCTTACCATCTGGATTATGCATTGGTACATCCTCTGCATGGGAGTAGCAGGTATCGCCTACGGCGAAATGTGGACCAGTCTTCTCTGCGATGAGGATCGGCATCGCTTCCTCGATATCGTAGTCCCTTGCCATACGGTAGGCTGTGGTATTGGTACCAATAGCAAATTCGCCCAGAGGCAGAGTCTCATGATGGAAGAGAATGTGCTCATCAATCAGCTTCTTATTCTCTTCCTCTGTAGGGAAGTTACTACATGTAATCTCCTTGATCTTACCCTCTTCGAATACAAGGGTCAGATCCTGATAATTGTAACCATTTAAGTAGACATGACTCACATTCAGAGTACCAGATGTACCCTCTAGCTCAGGAGATGTGAAGACCTCACCGACCGGGATATTCACGTCTGCTCCACAGTTTTCAAAGATGGTCTCCTTGCTTGGGTCATGAAGTGCATGAAGAGCCACGGTGATATCTGTTGTATTGCCATTTCGTCCCAGGACATGAACAGCATAGCCAGTGTCTAAAAGATCGATAATGTGCTGCTGCATCTCATGGTAGTGATGAGAGTCTAGGGTATTCACCCGAACGGTATCTCTGAAGATCTCCTGGAACTTTTCTCCGATGGATGGCAGTGGATAAGCGATAATGGTAAAGCTTCTCTCCTCACCAGGGATGTAGTTATTCACGATCTGTCCCTGCTGGGACGCATCCATAACTGCCAGCTCCTGCTGCTTCTTCTCTTCTGTCTTAGAAAAAGGAGTTGCCTCCGGCTTATTGACAGGTACGAACTTCTCCTCGCCAAAGGTCTCAACCACTGCTGGGCCGCCATACTCATGGGCCAGAGAGCGATTCCTCTCATAGGTATCCTGAACCACTTCAAGCTTACGTCCCACATAGTTCTTATCGTAGTAGTAATTCTTATCCTCACGGTGGTCATAGTAGACCTGCATATTCATGGAATTGGTGTAGAGATTACGGCGAGCACCACGTCTCTGACAGGACAGGACTCCGTCTCTCTGAATGGTCACATCCAGATTCGCCTCAGCAAAAAGCTTCACTGCCTCTCGCATCATACGCTCTAAACCAATTGGATACTCGATGGAGACAGACTTCTTAATAGAGACATCACGGCCTGTAATTTCGAATCCATTCACATAGCCATCCACATAGGTCTTAGCCATGGAGTGGATCTCTTCCTCAGACAGGGTATTCATGAATTCCCACAGCTGGATCTCATTACTTCCTACCAGAGAACCATAGTGATACATGTAGCGTGGGTCACTGAGATCTGCAGTCATGAGAATCTTCTTAAAGAAGTCACGGCTTGGATCTACCAGACACTCGATACCATCTGCAGTGAATACCTCAGAATAGTCTGTATAGAAGGAATGCAGAGCCTTCTTAATGGCCTTCGCCAGATCACAATCTGTGTACTTCTCACCCTTCTTTAAGCAGGCTTCCTGCTCTTCGAACAGAGTATAAACTTCGCTGAAGAATTCAAAGAAATAGGTAATCCAATCCTTCTTACCCTCATAGCTCCATGGGATAATGCCACAGAAATCCATATAGATTGCAGACATTACACCACCAAGACGCTTTCCAAATCGCTTCACACTATAGGCTGGATCCAGAAAACTCTTCTCATAATTCGCCTTCTGAAAGCGGCTATAGAATAGATTCTGCTCATCTACAAAGTCCGCCAGGGTAGCTTCCTTGGTCTCATGTCTCTCGGTACGCTTAATAATTGGCATCAGCCCTATTGCCAGATTGGATACCTCAAAGAAATAATCCAGTGCTGCATCAGACAGCTTCTCACCATCTATTACATCACATTCTTTTCTGATCTCACGGATCCGATCACACACCAGCTTATAGCGCTCTTCCATCTCTTCTGTCATAAATTCCTCTTACATAAAACTTTATTACTTCTTGTTACTTCTATTAGTGGATGATTCCTAAAATGTAAACCGATCCATACAATAGTGTAGAAGCCAATGGAACCACCACACCTAAGAGACGGCACCAATTGGCATAATCGGTCTTTCTAGATTCAACAATCCCTTCCACCAGGGATGCCAGGGACATTAGACCAGCCAATACACTTACGGCTGCCGTCTTCACCCCAGTTGTATTACCAGAACGAATCCTCGTAATAATCATTACAAAAAACAAAATACAGAAGAAACCAATCACGGTGCCGATTAGGCTAGACTTATTGATTGGCTTCTTTTCTCGTCTGCGATATCTCTTTGCCACGGAACTTCCTTACTCCTTTGCTCCATACTTCTCATAATAGGCATCGATGGCTGCCTTCTCAGTATCACCGATATAGGTCTTCCCCTGATATGGCTTATTATAAAGGGCTTCTACCACATCTGCCATAGTAACAATCGATGCAGTCTTCAGTCCATAGGTCTCACCAATCTCCTCTAAGGCACCCTTTTTACCCTGTCCACGCTCCATACGGTCAACAGATACAACCAGGCCCAGGACCAGTACATCACCCTGTGCCTTAATGATTGGCATGGTTTCCTTAATAGATGTGCCAGCAGTTGTTACATCCTCGATGATGACAACACGATCTCCATCATTGATTGGGCTTCCTAAAAGGACACCGCCCTCACCATGATCCTTGGCTTCCTTACGGTTGCTGCAGTATCTTACATCCATGCCATATAGATCATGGAGAGCGATGGATGTAGCAACAGATAATGGAATCCCCTTATAGGCCGGTCCGAATAATACATCGAAGTCTGTACCGAACTTATCATGGATGGTCTTAGCATAATACTCGCCCAGTCTCTTTAACTGTTGGCCAGTACGATAGAATCCAGTATTTACAAAAAATGGGGTGTTACGTCCACTCTTGGTAACGAAGTCTCCGAACTTCAAGACCTCACTATCAATCATAAACTGTATAAACTCTTCCTGATACTTTTCCATTTTCTCTTTCCTCTCCATTAACTATGTACAGCACCAATGATCTCAGATACAGACTTACAGCCCATGTCCTCTAAGTACTGATTGATGCCATCTCGGATCTCTACTGTGGCCTTTGGATTCATGAAATTCGCTGTTCCAACAGAGATGGCGCAAGCTCCAGCTAAGAGCATCTCTACGCCATCCTCCCATGTTGTAATACCACCCATTCCAATGATTGGAATCTTCACCGCCTGGGCCACTTCATAGACCATGCGCACTGCAACCGGATGCACAGCAGGGCCGCTCAAACCGCCGGTTTTATTGGCTAAGAGGAACTGCTGACGACGGATATCGATCTTCATTCCTGTGATGGTATTAATGAGAGAGACTGCATCTGCTCCACCTGCTTCAGCCGCCTTGGCTATCTCTGCAATGGAAGTGACATTTGGTGACAGCTTCATGATCACAGGCTGCTTGGCATGTTCCTTAATCACTTTGGTAATGTGCTCCACTCCAGATGGGCTGGTTCCAAAGGCAATTCCACCCTCTTTTACATTCGGGCAGGAAATATTTATTTCTAAGAGGTCTACTTTCTCATCTCCCAGACGCTCTACCACATTCACATATTCTTCTTCGCTATGACCACAGACATTCACAATAATCTTAGTGTCATACTGCTGCAGGAAGGGGAGGTCCCTCTCAATAAAAGTATCAATGCCAGGATTCTGTAGTCCAATAGCATTCAGCATTCCGCTTGGTACCTCTGCCAGACGAGGTGTCGCATTTCCTTCCCATGGATGGTCTGCCACGCCCTTGGTGACAACAGCGCCAAGCTGATTCAGATCTACGAATTCCCCATACTCCATACCAGAGCCAAAGGTTCCAGATGCAGTCATAACAGGGTTTTTCAGGGTTACTCCACAGAGATTGGTACGTAAGTCAGCCATCAGAGATCCACCTCCTGTGCTTCAAAAACTGGTCCGTCTGTGCAGACACGCTTATTCTTAACCTTAGAGTGATCATCCACCTTGGTCGACTTGCAGACACAGCCTAAGCATGCGCCCACGCCGCAGGCCATTCTCTCTTCGAGAGACAGGTAGCAGCGGATCTGATTCTTCATGGCGAATTCCTTCACTCCACGAAGCATAGGCTTAGGTCCACAGGCATAAATCACATCTGCTGTCAGCATATGCTCATGGATGGCATCGATAACTGTACCATGGGTCCCATAGGATCCATCATCGGTAGCAATGTAAACCTTGCCATAGTTTTCGAACTCATCCTTAAGAAACATCCGATCGTTACGATAGCCAAGAACACTTGTCACAGACAGTGCTGGATGAGAAACTCCATCCAAACGTCCGACACCAGACAGTTCCTTTGCCAGTTCAAGCATTGGTGGAATACCAATTCCTCCACCAATGAGGAGGGTACGTCCTCCCTGTAATGGATAGCCATTGCCAAGAGGTGCCATAATTCGGATCTTATCATCTCTCATGAGATGTGTGAGTTCCTCAGTTCCCTTACCAGCCACACGATAGACTGTGCGAATAGTTCCAGCATCTCGATTCACTTCACAGATACTGATTGGTCTTGGGAGAATCCGGGATGCATCATTTAGATAAATGGATATAAACTGTCCGGGCTTAGCATAGAGAGCCAAGTCTGTACGAATCCACAGACTATAGATTCCATCCTCTAGTACTAATGGGTCCTGCCGCATTACTCGGGCAACTTCCATTGCTTTTTCACTTGTACCCATGTAATCTCCTTCCTTCTTCAATTCAAGTCACTTATTTTTGATCTATGCAAGTCCAACCGATTACGATGGTAGCAGGCGATAGCTCTGATACCCCATAACCGGTCGGTTGATCTTCTACTTATTCAGTTCTTCATCCAGGGCATTCTGGATATCCTCTCTCATATCAATCACTGCCTGGCGGGAAGCATCTGCATAGTTCTCTGGTCCAAAGGATACATACTTCTCATTCTTATAAGCTGCAATGATGCCACGGGATGAATTAATAATTGCACCTAATCCGTCTGGATTAAAGAAGTGCACCAGATCCTTACCTGTACCACCCTGAGCGCCATAGCCTGGAACCAGAATATAGGAATGAGGCAGGTCCTTACGAAGCTGCTTACCAACCTGAGGATAGGTGGCACCAATGACAGCGCCTACTTCGCTATAGTCGCCATCCATACAATCCTTACCCCACTCATAGACCTTATCTGCAACATGCTCATAGAGAGGCTTGCCGTCTACTAAGCGATCCTGTAACTCACCAGAGGATGGGTTAGAGGTCTTCACCAGGACGAAGATCCCCTTATTGTCCTCACGGCAGATATCTACGAAAGGCTTCACACCGTCAGATCCTAAGTATGGATTTACAGTTGCAAAGTCCTCTCCGAAAGGCTCGAACTCCTTGGAGCCTACCTTTACCTTACCTAAGTGTGCCACAGCATAGGACTGGGAGGTGGATCCGATATCACCACGCTTAACGTCACCGATGACAATCAGTCCCTTGGCATGGCAATAGTCCACTGTCTTCTTAAATGCCATGAGACCTGGCAGACCATACTGCTCATACATAGCGATCTGAGGCTTCACTGCTGGTACTAAGTCAGCTACTGCATCCACGATTCCACGATTGAAGCGATAGATTGCATCTGCTGCTCCTTCAAGCGTCTCACCATAGGCAGTAAAGGAATTCTTCAGAATATCCTCTGGGATGTACTCTAGCTTTGGATCCAATCCCACAACGATGGATGCCTTCTTTTCCTGAATCTGGGTAATGAGTTCGTGAATCATGTGATAACCTCTCTATTCTAATTCCATAACTTCCTGTTGTAATGCCTAACCCATACATCTACACCATATGTGTTAGGTCCCTGGCAAGGACTTGCCTAGGCTTCTGCTCTATGGCTTCTATCTGGTTTTCAAGAAGAGATATTCGTCCTGCATCTCTTGATCATAGGGATACTCCTCAATATAGGACTGGCAATTCTTCTTCGCCTTAGCGAAGTCCCCTGTCCGCTCAAGGGCTGCAATCTCATTCTTCAAAAGTTCCTGCTTATTGGATACGTCCTTAAGCTCTAGTCCCTTCTGGAAGGACTTCAAAGCATCCTTATAGTTGCCCTGGTTGAATTGGAACTCACCGATGGTATTATAGGACTTCCCACTCGGCTTCGCATTCTTCTGGTAGGTGGATAGCTCCTTCTCGGCCTTCTTCGTCTCTTTATTCAGGGCATAGATTCGAGCCATATCCAGGCGAGCTTCTTCTAATCCCTTACCAACAGCAAGATCATAATCCTTCAGAGCATTGTCATAGTCCTTACGGATCTCTAATGCCTTCCCCTTGGCCTGATAGGCCTCTCCACTTTTTGTATCTGTATCAAGTAACAGATTTAGGAACTTTCCTGCCTCCTCGGTTTGTCCTGCATTATTTAAGATATTGTAGATATGGAAATATCTGTCGTAGTCCTTCTGATTGGTAGCAACTGCATCCTTAAAGTCAGTCATTGCCTTCCTGGTCTCTCCTGTTTTAAAGTAGAGGGCACCTCTCAGATAATAGGCATCTCCATTTTTCTTATCATAACGAATGAGATTGGAATAGGTCTTCAGAGCATCCTTGGTCTTACCTCCAAGGTACTGGGAAGCTGCCTTATAGTAACAGATATCAATCTCATCCTCTGTAATCTTGCTTCCGGCTAGGGACAAAGCCTGGTCAAAATCCTTCACTGCTTCCTCATACTTTCCCTTACCCATGGCTGTGATGCCATCCTGTTTGAGGGAGTTCTGCTGACTTACATCCTTACCGCATCCTGTAAATATGCTTGCAGACAGACTTGCGATCAGAAGAATGAAAGCGCTTGTTCTAGCAAGATTACATCTCGGTTTAACTTTTACCATTGAATCATCTCCAACTTATTCTCATAATCCAAGTAATTGTATCATATTCTCTATAGAAATGCCTAAAAAAATGCACCCAGTCAAGACTCGCTTTACGTCCCAAGTCTAGGGACAAAAAGCATTCTCCCATAGGTGTATCTACTACTATTCTGTTCGGGCCATCTTCACAGCCTTAGGGAAACGGATGCGAACCTTCTCAATTCGCTGGTGTCCAGTCTTCACTACCCGAAGGAGGATGCCCTCCTTGGTGACATAGGTCTCTCCTAAGTCTGGCACATGGTCAAAGAGACCTGTCAAGTATCCGCCTAGGGTATCATAGTCCTCAGAGGAAAAGTCCAGCGGTAGAATATTACACAGGTCCTCTAGATTCATAGAGCCCTGTACTAAGAACTCACGATCTGACAGGATTACTACGTCATCCTCTTCGTCATTATCGTATTCATCACGAATCTCACCTACTAATTCCTCTAAGAGATCCTCTAAGGTAATCAGACCTGCCACTGCCCCATATTCATCTAAGACAATGGCCATAGAGATGGAATTCTTACGCATCTCAGAGAAGAGTTCTAGGGTATTCTTCTGCTCATAGGTAAAGTATGGCTCTCTCAGGTAATCCCGAAGGACAAATTCCTTCTCAGGGTCACGGAGCAAGAGATCCTTCACATTGATGATACCGATTACATGGTCTGTATCCCCTTCAAAGACAGGCATACGAGTCAGCATTTCTTCACGGATTAACTCCATCAGCTTGTCATAGGACCAGTTGACATTCACCATGGTCACATCGATACGAGGGATCATAACCTCCTTGGCTGTAGCATCGGAAAAGTCAAAGAGATTATGGATATAGGTCTTTTCATTAGACAGGATGACACCATTCTCCTGGCTCTCGTCCACGATGGTACGGAGTTCCTCTTCTGTAATGACCTGATCAAATGCATTTTCCTTATGACCAAGCAAGCGTAAGAGACCACTGGAAAGCTTATTCACAAACCAGATAATGGGAGTCAGAATCACCATGAACTTATAAATGATTGAAGCGGTTCGAAGGGCCACTGCTGTGCTATTGGCCTGGGCACAATTCTTAGGAGTAATCTCTCCAAAGATCAGAATCAAAAAGGTTAAAATACCAGTTGCGACACCTGCTCCTACACTACCCAAGAGTTTTGTTGCTAAGGTGGTTGCCAGAGATGATGCAGACAGATTCACCACATTATTGCCAATTAGAATCGCAGACAGCATCTTATCCTTATCCCCGATGACTTCGAGAACCCGCTCTGCTCGCTTATTCCCAGACTTGGCCATGGTCTTCATTTTAATCTCTGACACTGTTGTGAGAGCAGTCTCTGAGCCAGAGAAGAAACTGGATAGAATCAGTAATACAATGAGTACAAAAAGCTGGATCAATATGTCAGTGGACATCTAGTTTCCTTTCCCATAGAAGTAAGTTGCAAAATAAATAATAGATGCAATGATCACAATCATTGGTCCCGTTGCCACATTGGTATAGTAGCTTACGCCTAGTCCCAAGATGCCCGAGAACATAGCGAAAATAATGGCATAGATGTGATACTCTCTCATGTTACGAGAGATATTGCGGCTGGATGCTGCTGGAATAATCAAAAGAGCACTGATTAAGAGAATTCCGATCCAGCGAATGGACAGCATTACCACAATTGCAATCAGTACGGCGAAGATATCCTCCATAAGCTTCACCCGAATATTAGCGCTACGTGCCAGTGTCGGATGGACACTGATGGCATTCAGTCGATTCACAGCAAATCCCCAGAATACAATGGTTAATAGGAGAATCACTAAGAGCCATACCACTTCGTGCAGCTGAATGGATAAAATATCACCAATCAAAAGAGCTGAATAATTGGAGAAATTCCCTCCATGGGACAGAATCGCAAGTCCCACTGCTGTACTGCCGCTGGCAAATACCGAGATAATGGTATCTGTAGAGGACAGATTACGCCTCTGGATAATGGTGAGAAGCATCGCAAAAATAATGCCATAGATCACCATGGAAAGGGATGGATCCGAGATTCCCAGGAAGGAACCCAAGGCAATTCCTGTCAGTGCAGAGTGTCCCAGGGCATCAGAGAAGAAGGCCATCTTCCGATGAACCACCATGGTACCCAGGATACCCAGCAATGGTGTGATACATAGGATAGCCAAAAATGCCAATCGCATAAAATCAAAAGCAAATAAGGAATTCATGGTTCTACCTCCCCAAAAATCTGGTGGAAGGCTTCACTATCGTAGACCTCCTTCGGTGTGCCATGGGCCTTCACAGTCTGATCTAAGAGCACCACCTGATCTGCATACTTTTTCACATAGTCTAAGTCATGGGAAATTATAATAATCGCTGCATCATAATGATCTCTTAAGTAGACCATATTCTTATAAAAGAGGTCCAAACCATTCTGATCAATCCCAGCCACTGGCTCATCTAAGAGTAAGAGGTCCGGATCATCCATGACAGCCATAGATAAAAGCACTCGCTGTAACTGTCCACCAGACAGCTGTCCCACTGGCTGATCGATTAAGTCCTCAGCCTGGAAGATTGCCAGTGCATCCTTAATCTCCTGGTAGAGCTTCTTACTACGAAGGAAAATCGGGTACTTGGACTTAAAGGATGCGATGAGATCATAGACATCCATAGGTGTGCTTCGATCGATATTTAATTTCTGTGGCACATAGCCGATACGGAGCTTCTTCAGATTACCAGCCTCTACCGAGCGAAACTCTACTCTACCAGTGTGAGGCACCTCTTCAAGCATGGCACGAATCAGGGTTGTCTTACCTGCACCATTTTTTCCGATTACCGCCAGCATCTGTCCACAATGCACGTGGAGATCCACATGGGATAGAACCACCTGGCTTCCGAAGCTCACTCCCAGGTCCTTCACCTTTACGCAGTGCAGGCCACAGGGTTGGATCAATTTTCGGGCTTTTCTTGTCTCAATTTCATTCATCATTGTAATTGTAATTGTAATTGTAATTGTAATTTCTTCAATCCTTCAGTCAAACGATTCAGATTCTCTTTCATACCATCCAGATACGCATCCTTGGAGTAGTTTCCCTGACCTCTTGTAAGAGGGTCTAGGTAGATGATGCTGGCTCCGACTTCCACCTTCATCCGCTCTGCCATCTTTTTCCCATAGGTCTCCTCGGCGATAACCACCTTAGAATCCATCGTCTTCAAGGCATTCAAAGTATCTCTCACTTCACCTGCACTGACCTGTCGCTCTTCATCTAGGTCTAGGGTATATTCCACCTGACAGCCTAAGTCATTACAGAAGTATGAAAAGGCTTCATGGAATACCACCGCATGGGAAAGCCTCCCCTTCAGATTCTCTTCTTCCTTCGCTAATTCAGCCAATTTACCATCATAGGTCTTCCCATTGGCTTCATATTGGCTGGCATGGACACTATCAATTTTAGCAAGTTCCGTCGCCATGGTTTTCACCTGCTGTCTGTAAAGTGGCAGGCTCATCCAATAGTGGGCGTTGTTTTCCTGGTCATGATCATGGTCGTGGTCTTCTGTATCGGCATCACTTTCCTGGCTATGCTCCTTAGTATCTGCATGGTCATGATCTTCTACCTTCAGATCCTTAGAGATGTCTACAATCTTAAGCTTCGGATAAGCCTTCGCCACATCTGCCACGAAATTTTCGATACCGCCACCATTTACCAGGAGTACATCCGCCTTCGACAGAGTCTTCATATCCTTGGGTGTCAGTGTGTAATCATGGAGACAGCCTGTTGTAGGCTCTGTCAGATTACTGAGTTCTACTCCCTCCACTCCATCTGTCACATTCAATGCAGAAATGTAAACCGGGTAGAAGGATGCCACTACGTTTAGAATTTTTCCCTTGGTCGCAGTCTCGGCTTCCTCTCTTTTTACAAAAAGTGCAGTTCCCAAAATAGAAACTGCACTGATCGCAAGCAGTAGAATCAGCACAAAAAGTGGAGTTCTTCGCTTTTCCATATTATTCCTTCTCGTTCTCAATCACCTGATCCATGAAGTCATTCAGTGTATCCAGTCCCATCTTTGTGGTGGCGGAAAAAGGTACAATAATTGCATCCTCTCCTGCCCCAAGTACCTCACAGATTCGATCCAGATGCTTCTCAATCTCGCTTGGCTTCAACTTGTCCGCCTTGGTAGCAATAATCACAGGATCAAATCCCAGATATACTAACCAATCGAACATATTCTTGTCATCCTCAGATGGATCATGGCGAATGTCCACTAACTGGAATACATAACGTAACATATCTGAACTAGTCAGATAATTCTGGATCATCACGCCCCAAGCCTCACGATTCTCCTGAGAGTTCTTGGCATAGCCATAGCCAGGGAGATCCACCAGATAAAGTGCATTATTCACCTTGTAGAAATTCAGAGTCTGGGTCTTACCAGGCTGTGATGAAGTACGAGCCAGAGACTTGCGGTTCATCAAGCAATTGATCAGAGAAGACTTCCCCACATTACTACGTCCTGCAAATGCAATCTCAGGCAATGTATTGTGAGGTAACTTACTTGTAATACCACAGACAGTTTCTAATTCTGCATCAATGATTTTCATCTTTACGCACTTTTCTTATCTTTCTTAGAAGTCTCACTGTCCTCGATTGCCAGGACATCCCTTCCATGGTCACGGAGAATGAGATTCCGATCTACCTTATCCTTAGTGATGACTACCTCACGGACGCTATCATCAGATGGAATGTGATACATATCATCCATCATAACAGACTCCATGATTGCACGAAGTCCGCGAGCACCAGTCTTACGCTCAATTGACTTCTTCGCAATCTCTAGCAGAGCATCATGCTCGAAGGTCAGCTTCACACCATCCATATCAAACAGTGCCTGATACTGCTTGGTCAGAGAATTCTTAGGCTCGGTCAGTACACGAACCATATCCTCTTCTGTCAGCTGATCCAGAGCCACATTGATTGGCACACGGCCAATAAACTCAGGAATCAGACCGAACTTAATGAAATCCTGTGGGAGAGCCTTACGGAGGATATCACCGATCTTCTTCTCATCCTTAGACTTCACTGCAGCACCAAATCCCATAGATGCAGACTCTGTACGCTCTTCAATAATCTTATCTAAGCCCTCGAAAGCACCACCACAGATGAATAAGATATTGGTGGTATCAATCTGAATCAGTTCCTGCTGAGGATGCTTTCTGCCACCCTGTGGTGGTACAGATGCCTGTGTTCCCTCAAGGATCTTCAGAAGGGCCTGCTGTACACCCTCACCAGATACATCACGGGTGATGGATACATTCTCAGACTTCTTAGAAATCTTATCGATCTCATCGATATAGATAATTCCAATCTCAGCACGTGGGATATCGTAATCAGCTGCCTGAATCAATTTCAAGAGGATATTCTCTACATCCTCACCTACATAGCCTGCCTCTGTTAAGGTGGTTGCATCTGCAATAGCAAATGGTACACCCAGCTCACGAGCCAATGTCTGTGCTAAGAGAGTCTTACCAGAACCAGTTGGTCCAAGGAATAATACATTAGACTTCTGCAGTTCTACATCCGTCTCCTTCTTAGACAGGATTCTCTTATAGTGGTTATATACTGCAACGGACAGTACCTTCTTCGCTTCGTCCTGACCGATCACATACTGATCCAGAAATGCCTTCAGCTCTTCAGGCTTCTTCAGGTTAATCTCTGGGAGTTCAGCCTCCTTTGGGCCAAAATCATCATCGATTCCAAGCTCTTCATCAATAATCTCTCCGCAGATCTCTACACATTCATCACAGATGAATACGCCATTCGGTCCTGAGATCATCTTACGCACCTGAGACTCAGGCTTTCCACAAAAGGAGCAGTGGATGCGGTCATCTTTTTTTTGTGCCATAATTTTCCTTTCATTCAGTGTAAATATTAAAGCAAGGAAAGGGCACTCCTTTTCGGGGCACCCTTTTACCTAATTCTTATTCGTTTTCAGAATCCTTACGACTTGTAATAATCTGATCAACCAGACCATAATCCAGAGCTTCCTGGGCGTCCATGTAATGGTCACGCTCAGTATCCTGGCAAACCTTCTCATAGGACTGACCAGTATTTGCTGCAAGCATACGGTTCAGTTTTTCCTTGGTTTTCAGGATGTTCTCTGCTGCGATCTGAATCTCAGTTGCCTGGCCCTTAGATCCGCCAGATGGCTGATGAATCATAATCTCTGAATTAGGGAGTGCAAAACGCTTACCCTTCGCACCACCTGCCAGAAGGAATGCACCCATAGATGCGGCCATTCCTACGCAGATTGTAGAGACATCACACTTGATGTACTGCATGGTATCGTAGATTCCCATACCTGCGGTCACCATTCCACCAGGGGAATTGATGTAGAGATGAATATCCTTATTTGGATCCTGAGACTCAAGGAATAACAGCTCAGCGATAACGATCTGCGCTGTGGTCTCATTTACTTCCTCACCGAGGAAAATAATACGATCCTTTAGCAGACGGCTATACAGGTCATAACTGCGCTCACCTCTGGAATTCTGTTCAATGACATAAGGAATTGTTGCCATAGTTCTATGCCTCCTTCTAATTAAACGCTAACATCATCCGTCTAGAGGACTTAAAAAAGGGTATTACTCCTCAGTAGTCTCTTCCTTAGCGTCGTCCTTCTTAGCCTTTCTTACAGGCTTCTTACGCTCTTTAGCATTCTCCATGATGAGATCAACAGCCTTCTGGATACGGAGGTCAGCCTTCAGATTCTCTCTGTCATCATCAGATACGTTCTTCTCAAGGTCTTCTGCCTTCATGCCGTAGGTCTCAGCCATCTTAGCGATCTCTGCCTTGACGTCATCATCCGTAGCCTCAATATTCTCAGCCTTAGCAATTGCCTCAAGTACAAGAGAGTTCTGGATTCTCTTAGTAGCATCAGGCTTAACCTGCTCACGAAGCTGCTCCATAGTAGTACCAGTGAACTGGAAGTACTGCTGCATAGACAGACCCTGCTGAGCCATGTTCTGAGCCATCTCGTTGATCATAGAATCTTCCTGATTCTTAATCATTGCCTCAGGGATATCCATCTTAGAATCAGCTACGATCTTAGCGATTGCTTCATCTTCCTTAGTTCTCTTAGCAGAATCTTCCTTCTTCTTCTCAAGGTTAGCCTTCACGTCAGCCTTGTACTCATCTACAGAGTCGAAGCCCTGATCGCCAGCGAAGTCATCATCAAGTGCTGGGATTTCCTTAGCGGAAACAGAATTGATGTGAACCTTGAACAGTGCAGGCTTACCAGCCAGGCTCTTCTCCTGATAGTTCTCAGGGAATGTAACATTCACCTCAACGTCCTCGCCAGCCTTCTTACCAACCAGCTGATCCTCGAAGGTATCGATGAAGCTATGAGAACCAATCTCAAGCTTGAAGTTCTCACCCTTACCACCTTCGAATGCCTCACCATCGATGAAGCCCTCGAAATTGATGTCTGCAGTATCCTTCTCAGCGATCTCACGGTCAACCTCAACGATACGTGCGTTTGTTGTACGCTGTGCCTCGATCTCCTGATCAACTTCCTCGTCAGTAACAGAAGTATCAATCTTAGTTACAGTGATACCCATGTACTTACCAAGTGTAACCTCAGGCTTAACAGCAACAAGTGCAGTGAAGATGAAGTCCTTACCAGTTTCCATCTGAACGATCTCAAGCTCAGGCTGAGATACGATAGCCAGACCGGACTCATCGTAAGCCTTAGGATACTCTTCCGAAATCAGGATATTACCAGCGCCTTCATAGAATACGTTCTTACCATACCGAGACTCGATTAGCTTCCGTGGAGCCTTACCTCTACGGAATCCAGGAATCATAATCTGATTCTTCTCACGGTTGTATGCCTGGTTAAGGGCCTTGTCAAAAGCAGCTGCCTCTACTGTTACAGTCAGCTTCGCCATGTTGTGCTCTAAGTTTTCTACCTGTACGCTCATTTGTTTTTTATTTCCTCCTTGGTTTTATGTGCTTAGCGTATGCTATTCATACGCAGCATCTCCGATGGCTGCTTCTCCTAGGAAATAGAAACCACGGGGATGTCTCCTGCTATTATGCTCTACTAGAAGCCTTCATCGCAGATGCTGCTATCCTTACGCCTATGTCCGATCGGCAGACAGAATCCACCCATACAGACAGTAAAGAATTATACCATACGATTTTATGAAAAACAATTAAAGTTTTCTAAAGGCCTTAGGCCTGATATACCACCTGTGTAGCGATTTCCTCTGCCTTTTCATCTCCTAAATAGTAGGCGATGATTGCCAGAGCAAAATCAATGGCTGTTCCAAGTCCACGGCTTGTGATGACATTGCCATCCCTTACAACAGACTCTACCGTAACCTCTGCACCTAAAAGCTGTGATTCTAAGCCGGGATAGCAGATAGCCTTCTTACCTCTCAGGATTCCAGCCTTTCCTAATACAGTTGGTGCTGCACAGATTGCTGCGCAGAGCTTACCAGCTTCGAAGAAATTCTGAACGGTATTTAAGACCGTCATATTATTCATCAGATTCTCTGTACCCTTGCCACCGCCAGGGAGAATGATGCCATCATATTCCTTAAAGTCTGTGTCCTTAATATTCAGATCTGTTTCAAATTGAATCCCATGACCTCCCATTGCACGGCCACGATTCTGTGTGGAGATCATATCAATCTCCATACCAGCACGTCGACATAAGTCTACAACAGTCAGTGCTTCGATCTCCTCCACACCATCTGCCATACAGATTGCGATCTTTTTCATAACAAACCTCCAACAATACTACTTACTCTTTGTCATCTCCGAATTGTGATAACGCTTATCAAGTGTTACTTCTTCCCCGAACCATTCAGGAGCAGTGAATGCCATGGCCTCATCCTCCGATGGGAATTCCACCTCTGCCATCATGAGATCCATAGTAGGTTCCATGGGATCCTTTACATTTTTAAAGAGATCCAATTCAATCACATAGGAATCTAATGGGATACGGTAGCGCACCTTTTCGATGACCTTTCCCTCGGCCTTCTCCTTCAGCCTCTGGAATTGGTCTACATTTATAGGGAAGGACTCCTCCCGGTGACTCATTAGTCCGCTGGACTTGTAGCACAGGGTGCAATGGGCCTCTCTTAGAACCTGTCCCTTATCCTCTAGCTCTCCAGACATACGAACACGTAAGACCGGATCTGTGCAGATATAGCCCTGCTCAATGGTGTAATGTGGGTACTTCTCCACGTCAAAAGGAAGGCTTAATACCCGAAACTTTCTCTCGATTTCCTGCATTAAGTTACCTCCGTAGGCGATCTGTCTCGAATTTCATGCGGGTAGACACAGCATACTTTAGATGCTCATATCTAGAATCTAAGTCACCATCGGGGATTACCACATCGATGGATGCTGCCAGATTATCAATCATAGTGTCGTCTAATTCCTTCTCCTCGTACATCCGCTCTAGGATCTTATACTTCTTCGAGAAGTCCTCCTCATCCAGGAAGTCTAGGAGGGAAGAACTAACATGCTCTTCTGTATCCTTTTTGGCTCCCAAGTCCAGAGGCTCGAGGTCTGGTAAAGTCCCGCTTCTATGCTCTGGCTTACGCATCAGACTAGCAATGGACAGGCTGCCATCCTGGGTCACCGCCTGCTGCATCGCCTCTGGATCCACTAAGGTGAAGCGATAGGTATTCAGCACCTCTGGATACTTCTCATGATCCACTTCGCTGATAAACATGCTATAAGGTCTCGCATAGACACCATAATCTCCGTAAAGTGCCTGATAGACAACCAGTAGCTCTCCTGTCTCTGTGTGCTTGGCAACAGACAGCACCTGATACAGTTTATTCTTAAAATGTAGATAGAACTCTCCTGCTCTTGGTTTTCCCTGTGACATATGAATCGCCCCTTTCCATTTATTGTCATTCTATACTATTATAGTATTGCAACAATCCACAAGCAAGAACCTGGAGTATTCCTATGTATGCATCAATTGAATTGAAGGATCTATTATCTTTAGAGTTTTATAAAAAGTCTCCCTATACTGGAAGTGCCGGTGTCATGCGCTTTCGCATCGAGAAAATCGATGTGGTAATTCAGGAAGGGGAAGGGGACGAGCCAGATCAGACCGAGAAGCAGTTACAGGCCACCATCTGGAAGGGACCACTGGCCTTCGCTCACACCCAGGAGGAGAAGACCACTCACACTGCTCCATTTACCAATGAGGGCTTAGAGGAGATCTGTAACTGGCTGAATGACAATGCTAAAAAAATGAATCCCGAAGACTAATTGTTTCATCTCCGGGATCCTATAGAATCGTATGTATTGGCTGTGACTAGTTCTTAGATGCAGCCTTTTCTTGTTCGTAATCAGATAAGCCTTCCTCGATGATGTCGTAGATATCCTGATAGGTATCATTGTCATAGTGGAGACCATCTGTGGTGGTATAGCCTAAGTCCATCAGCTTAGAACAGGAATCAATGTAGTACCAATTGTTCTCATCACATGCATCATGGAGCTTCTTATTGAAGTTCTCGATGTCACTATTCTTAATCGTTGGATAATTCTTAACTGGATTCACAGACACCAGGATCAGCTCAATGGTGGAGTCTCCTGCAGTCAGTTCCTTATACTCATCGATGTAGTTATCGAGATTACCCAGATCATTTACCCCCAGGCAGATCACATAACGCCATTTTTTTAGTGCTGTGTTCTTCTTTCTGGTTTTCTCAATCTTAGGCAGAGCAGTCTTCTTAAACCATAACAGGCCCTGGCCTATCTTTGCCTCCAGATAATAGTGGTCAGTAGATTTGATATCTACTACCTTATCCATTCCAACAAATCGAGAATCACCAATCCAGTAGGTACCTGTAGATTCATCAGCAACCTTCCGATTGGTATTGGTTTTTTTCTTCGTTGTGTCCGTAGTACTTGTCTGGGTCTGATTGGTATTCTTATAGAAGAAGTCGCCCTTTCTGTCGATGGCGATCTTCAGGACAATGATTCCCAGCACAAGTGCGAATATCAGCGCTGCCAAAGCAACAATAAAATCAAATACGTATTTTTTCATATTTCCAGCTTTCACCGTAACATTTTCTTAACAAACTTTTCTCATTATACTCCAACTTTTACAAATGAAAAGAGGAAACTTCTAGTAAGAGGTCTACATTTTCCTCAGAATGCTCTACTTGTCTGGAGAAAATACGAGCACAATCTTCTAGGTCTCCAACTGGAATCACATGGGTCTCATGCTCATAGCACCACTGGGCGATGAGGAGTTCTAGCACCCTCTTAGCTCTTCTGGTGAAGCGCAGTACGCGGCGTGGATTATCCTTATAATAGATGTCGATGGTATAACGGAATAAGAGGTAGGTCAGGAAGCGTTCCATCTGATTTTGGAAATGTAAACCACCCTCTACTCTGTCAGCTAAGACTTCCTCCTGGATCTGATCCAGGTGAGCTTCAATATCTGCCTTACGTCGAAGCCAATCCGGATTCACAACCTCCATTTGATCTAGGTAGTTTAAAAGCTCCTGATCAGAAATCTGCTCTTCCTCTGGGAATAATTCCTCCATATTGAGGATGCGCTCTTCTAGAGGGATCTTACGATTCTGGATCATCTCCATGGCAGCATCTCGAAGGTCAAGGATTCGCTCTAACTTCTCACGATTGGCACGAGCTACTTCTGGATCTACTTCCTCCTCTGAATCGGAATCCTCTTCCTTCTCAAAAGCATCCTCTTCCTCATCGTCCTCTATATCATCCCAGAAATCATCCTCTTCAGGCCCTTCCTCTTCGAAGGAATCATCCTCAAAGGAATCATCCTCAAAGGGATCCTCTTCCCAGTCCGTATCATGGAACTCCTCTGCTCTTCTCTCATACCGGATCGGCTCCTCAGTAGAGAAGAAGATTCGAGCTGCCTCAGGACAGGACAGGGTCAAATCTGTCTCATGATAATCTGGTGTCTCACAGGTATAGCGAGGATACTCCGTACAGGTAACAGATAATCCGCCCTCACCCAGAGCGATAATGATATCGCAGAGATTGTCCTTATTTAGGAAGGGGCATCTCTTATCTCTGCATAGCTGAAAGCGATAGCCGCCATCTACAAGTTTTAATTTCTCACGAAGCTTCTCACCAATTGGGAGAGGTACATTTTGATACATTCTGGCTGAATCATCATCGATATCTACTTCCCAACCTGCACAGCAGCTATCCTTACACTTGCCACCGATACAGTGAAACTTCTCATAATAATCTGGATATTCGAAAATCATACGATTCCTTACACTTACTTCTCTATGCCTTGTAATCTGTGTTACGTCAAGACTCGCTCGCGAGTCTTACGCGCCGGATTCGGGTCTGCTTCAGCAGACAAATTCCTGTTCGAATCCATCATCCTTCTGGCATCAATCCTTGGATTCAATGACTAAAAGAGTTCCATCTGTAACAGAGATACTTGCTGTATCCTCTGTAATCTCATTACTGGTTCCAAGAGAGTCTTCTCCTGACAGAATTGCATCCTCTACAGGATAATAGAAGCCCTTCAATGTAACACCAGAGGCTGGACCTGCGATTGGTATCACAGACACATACTTGCCATACTGCTCTGCCCTCTGAATCCTCACTGGATGATTCTTATCACACGCCTGGATCCGATTGTTCTCATCTAAGAGGAGAATGAATCTGTCTTTTCTTAAGCCCTGTTTTAATATCATTAGATTTGATAAGACATGATCGATTCGACTACCTGTCCCACCAAAGAAATAGATACATCCCTGACTCTTTTCAAATGCAAGCTGAAGAGCGGCTTCCGAATCGGTATCGTCCTTCACAGGATTCAGTCTCTGAAAGGGTACCCCCTTCTCCTCGGATAGAGTAATGGCATATTGCAAAGCATCTGTATTCGCAGAATCAAAGTCACCAATGATGTAGTCAGGGACAATGGATAGAGCCATCAGAGTCTCTATGCCACGGTCCGCCGCGATTACACATAGGTCTTTCGGATCTTCGCTTTTTAATTTATTTAATGTGGTTTTAAGTTCTTCGATGGCCACATGACCACCGGATACAATGATACAACTCATATTGGTCTACATTTTCTCTAAGAAAGCCTGTACATTCTCTGTGATGTCTCCATGGAAGATAGCAGAGCCTGCTACAATCACATTGGCACCTGCATCCATGATCTCTTCTACATTGTGGAGCTTCACGCCACCGTCTACCTCTACATCGATCTTCAGATTGCGCTCTGTAAGCATAGCCTGTAGGTCATTCAGCTTATCAATGGTGTATGGGATAAACTTCTGTCCGCCATAGCCTGGGTTCACACTCATAATCAGAACCATATCCAGGTCTGGCAGCACATACTCCAGAACTGACAGAGGAGTGGATGGATTCAGAGCCACGCCTGCCATGGCACCACCCTCTTTAATCATATGGATGACACGGTCTAGGTGAACGGTACTCTCTGCATGGACGGTGATGATGTCTGCTCCTGCATCTAAATAGTCCTGAACCATGGTCTCAGGATTCTCTACCATGAGATGCACATCAAGAATCTTATCTGTAATCCCACGAATTGCACTTAATACAGGGGCTCCGATGGTGATCTGAGGGACAAAGTGTCCATCCATGACATCGATGTGCATGTACTGTGCGCCGGCATCATCCGCGGCCTGGATGTCTCTCTCAAGATTGCAATAATCAGCAGATAAAATAGATGGTGACAAGCAGTTCATAGGTCTCTTCCTTTCAAGAAATGTGACAGGTTAATAATGATAAGCCTCTTAGTACTTACGGCGACTCTTCAGCTCCTCATAGAGGAGAATATAATTATCATAACGGCTCTGAGGGATGGCTCCGGCCTCTAAGGCATTCTTCACAGCGCAATCCGGTTCATGGATATGGGCGCATTCCTGGAAGCGACAGTCAGGAATCAGATCATGGAACTCTGGGAAGCAGTCATCGAGACTCTCCTTCTCCATCTCTGGGATCATCACAGAACTGAATCCCGGTGTGTCACAGATATAGGTATCCTCTACATGGAGAGGAATCAATTGTGCATGACGAGTGGTGTTCTTACCACGGGCGATCCTCTTAGAGATCTCTCCAGTCTCCATCTCCACACCAGACTGGAGCTCATTAATGAGAGAGGACTTTCCCACACCAGATGGACCAGCGACTGTGGTGGTCTTACCTCGAAGGGCTTCCTTCACAGCTTCCACCCCTTTGCCTTCCTTCACACTGGTGGTGAGTACGGTGTAGCCTGCCTTCTCATAGGTAGTTACTAAGCGCTCTACTTCTTCTGGAGCGGCTAGATCTGTCTTATTAAATACAATGATGGATGGCACATCCTGGTACTCCATCATCACAAGGAAACGATCTAAGAGGTTTAGTTCCGGGGTGGGATGTGTGGCTGCGAAGATAACCAGAGCCTGGTCTACATTTGCCACAGCAGGTCGGATCAGGGAATTACTACGAGGATAGATCTCGTCCACATTCCCCTTCTTATTCTCCTCATCAATCACAGAGATCTCTGCATAGTCTCCAACCAGTGGCTTCATCCCGCGGTTACGAAATACGCCCTTGGCCTTACACTCGTAGAGTCCAGATCCTGGTACATCTACATAATAGAATCCTGCAATTCCCTTGATAATTCGCCCCTTCATAGGCCTCCTTTATCTCTCACTTCTTCTTGTACAAAAATTTACACCATCATTTTACTGTAAAACAATGGTGTAAATTGGGTTATTTATGTGCGTGGGTTCGAATCCCACCATCTTTTATTAGTCGCCAGCTGGTTGATTAGGATCTGGCTGAGGATTTTGAGGCTCTGTAGGTTGATTCCCTGTAGATGGAGTTTCTGTAGATATCTTATTATCGTCCTCAGGTGTCTTAGCTGGTTTCTCTTCTGGCTGCTTACCTAAGCTTACAACTAAATCAACGGATGTATTTTTATTAACAGTTCGTCCTGCTTCAGGGCTCTGACTAATTACGTATCCGGCAGCTACAGTATCACTGTATGCCTGGCTAATACTTCCTACCGTTAGATTATTAGCTTTGATGGCAGCCTCTGCACTAGATTGAGTAGAATTAACTACAGATGGTACGGTGACAGTTTCCTGTCCCTGGCTAACAACGATTGTTACTGTATCACCCTCATTCAGCTTACCGCTACTTGGAGTCTGGCTAATAACCTGTCCCTGAGGAATGTTATCATCTACTTTGTATTCAACACTAACTTCGAGTCCGGCTCCCTGTAATGCAGTCTTAGCCTGTGACAAAGTCTTACCAACCACATTTGGCACGTCAACTTCATCCTGGCCCTTACCACTAGACAGAGTTACTTTAATCTTAGTTCCCTCTGCTACCTTCTTCTTTGCCACCGGAGTCTGACGAACTACTAAGCCTTCCTTAACCGTATCAGAGGATTCCTTACCACTAAGCTCGTACTTCAGACCAGCCTTTTCAAGGGCAGCCTTAGCCTCATCCTCTGTCATACCAGTCAGATCTGGTACAGTGATGGTCTCTTCTGCTTTGGTGCTAGTCTTCGTCTCTTCCTTCTTGCTACTGGATGAGGATCCGAAATGGAACCAGCCTAAGAAGCTACCAAGGAGATAGAGTGCGATGATTGCAATAATTACAGCTGCTGCAATACCCATAATGGTAATAGCCTTCTCCATCTTAGGGTTAATCTTATCATCATCCTCATCCTCTTCATCATCAGGGATGAGCTCAGAAGATGCAGGTGCATCGTCACGGATCTTATCCATTTCCTCCGGTGTGATTACCTTAGTCTTCTCATCCTCATTTGGATCGATATCCTGAACGAAGTCTTCATCTGGATTCATCAAAGCCTTCTTCAGATCCACTAAGAGATCCTCCATCTTAGGATAGCGGCGCTCTGGGCTCTTTTGAGTAGCCTTCTCGATAATACGCTCAATTGCAAGAGGTACACCAGCTACTAACTGGCTAGGAGGAACCATGTCTCCCTGGAGGTGCTGGATTGCAACCGCAACTGCTGTCTCTCCATCGAAAGGAACACGTCCTGTTGTCATCTCATACATTACGATGCCAAGAGAATAGATATCGCTCTGGGTGCTTACATAGCCATTTCTAGCCTGCTCTGGGGAGATATAGTGTACAGATCCCATTGCTTCCGCACTCATGGTATTAGAGGAAGTCGCCTTGGCAATACCGAAGTCTGTGACCTTGACCTTACCCTCATTACTGATAATGATATTCTGAGGCTTGATGTCTCTATGGATAATTCCCTTGTTATGGGCAGCCTCGATACCACGGCCTACCTGAATTGCAATAGAGAGAACCTCTTTGTAGTTCAGGTGACCCTTCTTCTCGATATAAGTCTTTAGAGTAATGCCCTGTACATATTCCATAACGATGTAGTAGAGTCCATCCTCATTACCTACATCATAGATATTAACAATATTTGGATGCTCTAATCCTGCGGCAGCCTGTGCCTCCTGACGGAACTTTGCAACAAAGGTCTTATCCTCTGCAAATTCTTCCTTCAGAATCTTCACTGCTACATCACGGCCAAGGACATGATCCTTCGCCTTATAGACGTTGGACATTCCACCTGTGCCGATTTCTTCAATTATCTCGTAACGGTCTCCTAAAAAAGTTCCCGGATTTAACAACATACAATGTACCTCGTAATGTTTTACACAATTCAGTTATCTATAGGGGTCATGGTCGAATCAGTATCAAGGAGATATTATCCTTACCACCATATTCATTTGCTGTCTCTACCAAAAGGTCTGCCTCTTCAGAAAGTGGCAGTCTCTTCTGTAGAATCTCTGCTATCTCATCATCGGATAGCATATCGGTCAATCCATCTGTACAGAGTAGAATCTCTGTCTCTGGTGCCAACTGCTCCTCGAAAAAGTCTGGCTTCACCTCTTCCTCGGCGCCAACGGCTCTGGTGATGAAGTGCTTCTTCGGATGATTCCTAGCATCTTCTGGCTGAATCTTGCCTGTGCGAAGAAGTTCCTCTACGAAAGAGTGGTCCCTGGTTAACTGGCGAATGCCTCTGTGATCATAGAGATAGAGTCTGCTATCACCTACATTGGCAACTAATAAATCCATTCCCATGAGAGAGCACGCCACAAGGGTTGTACCCATGCCCTTCTTCTCGCTATCATTTTTTGCTTCCTGAAAAATTGTGCGATTTGCACCTTCGATTGATTCCTTCAATGCCTCAACCGGAGCCTGTTCTGGATGGCTCCTAAGGTCACTGATTAAGCTCTCTACTGCCAGTCTGGAAGCGTACTCGCCAGCATTAGAGCCGCCCATTCCATCTGCTAGTAAAAACACATTTGGAAGCTGCCCAATCGGCCTGTCGCTTGCATATATGAAGTCTTCGTTTTGAGAACGAACACGCCCCTGGTCTGTCTTCGAATAAAATTCCATGTGTCAGATTATCCTCTCATGTGCCGTCTACGAAGCTGTCCACATGCTCCATCAATATCACGGCCCAATTCTCTCCTAATAGTAACATTTATCCCGAATTTTTCAAGTTTCTTTTGGAATGCCACTACCCTCTCATGGTTGGACTGGACGTAATCTCTCTCCTTAATCGGATTGACAGGAATGAGATTTACGTGGCATAACAGCCCATCCAAAAGTCCTGCTAATTTCTTAGCATCTTCATCTGTATCATTCACACCGCCTACCAGGCTGTACTCGAAAGTCACCCGGCGCTTGGTGGTATCAATATAGTCAGAAACAGCATCTAATACTTCATGGATGTCATATCTCTTAGCGATTGGCATTAATTTCATTCTGGTCTCCTGGCTAGATGCATGGAGAGATACGGCTAAGGTAATCTGGAGATTCTCCTTGGCCAGGTCATAAATCCGTGGCACGATACCACAGGTAGATACCGTCAGATTTCTCTGACTGATATTCAGTCCATTGGCATCAGTAAGTAAGGTAATGAAGCGAATGAGATGATCATAGTTATCCATCGGCTCTCCTGTACCCATCACGACTACGTTGGATACACGCTCTCCGATATCGCTCTGGATGCGATAGACCTGGTCTAGCATCTCTGCCGGAGTCAGTCCTCTTACCAGACCATCTAGAGTAGATGCACAAAAGCGGCATCCCATACGACAGCCTACCTGAGAGGAAATACACACAGAATTGCCGTGCTCGTAACGCATCAGGACGCTCTCCACCATATTGCCATCTGGCAGACAGAAGAGATACTTTCTGGTTCCATCAATCCGAGAAATCTGCAGATCCTCCTGCACCAGTGTAGTGAGGGGCGCACACTCCTTCAGCTTCTCCCGAAGCGCCTTCGACACATTGGTCATCTCATCATAGGATGTCACCAGATGCACATGGATCCACTCATAGATCTGCTTGGCGCGGAAGGGCTTCTCCCCAATCTCTGTCATGTATGCTTTTAATTCGTCCAGGGTCATGGACTTGATATCGGTTACTTTTTCCACCAATTTATTCTCCAAATGTAAACCTCTCTATCATAGGCAGTACAATCGTTTTCTATCTCCACATCGAAGCATTCTATCCTCTTGGATTCGAAAGCGAAAAACTCTGTAAGGTATAACAGTCTTATGCTTTTTTGTCAAATACTGCCACATAGAATCCATCATGTTGTGTATCTGGATAGATCTGTTCCTCCCGGACCAGAGTAAGGTCTGGGTAAGTCTCCTGGATCCACTTGGCATTGTCCTGATTCTCCATACGATTAATGGTACAGGTAGAATATACTAAGCGGCCGCCTGCCTTTAGATAGGATACAGATGCCTCTAGAATCTGTCTCTGTAGGAGCTGTAGATCCTGGATATCAGACTCCTTCAGACGATACTTGATATCTGGCTTTCTACGAAGGACACCGAGTCCGGAGCATGGGAGGTCTGCGATAATTACATCTGCCATCCCTTCCGACTCTGTATCATGTTGTCTTCCATCGAAGACCTCTGTCTCAATGGACTCTATTCCTAATCGCTCTACATTCTCATCGATTCGATCCGCCTTATCAAAGCTTAGATCGCGAGAGATAATCTGTCCCTGATCCTGCATCATCATGGCGCAGTCAATGGACTTACCCCCTGGGGCTGCACAGAGATCATATACGACCATGCCAGGCTTAGCCTCAGAGAAGGCTGCTGGCAGCATGGAGCTTAGATCCTGGATATAGAAGTCTCCGCGATTCAGTTCCTCTAAGTCCGTTAGACTTCCACTATACTGCATCTCAAAGACGCCTAATTCCCTGGCATCTAATCCACTTCCATTTCCATAGAGCCGCTTTCCTACTTCCCTTGATGGGATATCTCCCCTGGTGATGGAATCTACAGCCTGGTTTACATTTCTCTCTGGTAGGAGATCTGGAATGGACTGAAGGGTAACGCCTCGGCTAGTGAGGTGCTCTGCCAGCTCCTGTGGAGTGCTCTGCAGGGTATTGGTACGAATAATCAGGGCTGGCTTCTCTGCTGCTCCCTCTAGGATCAGAGCCGTATCCTCTTCCCCATAGTCCGCTCTCCAGCGGTCGATAATCCACTGAGGCATACAGTAGCGGGCACAATCGGTGGTGAGCCTAAGGGGATGATCCGATGCCATCACCCGGATATAGCCACGGAGGACACCGTTGACAAAGCCCTTTAGCTGAACCATGCCTCGCTTTTTCGCCAGCTTCACTGCCTCATTCACTACGGCGGATTCTGGCACATTGTCCATATAGCGTAGCTGATAGATGCTCATGCGGAGAATCTCACGAATCAAAGGCTTCATCTTCTTCACCTTGGTCTTAGATACCTGATTCAGAAGATGATCCAGTTCTGGAACCTTCTCTACGGTTCCCTTGGTTAAGCGCACAATGAAGTGGCGCTCCTGGTCTGAGATGTAGTCATACTTCTCAAGGACCTGGCTTAGCACTACGTGGCTAAAGTTTCCCTTTTCTAGAATCTCCATCAGCATATCAAGTACAATAGCTCTGGTGTTGGTGGTTTGTGTCATAGAATTCTCCTAATTTTGAAAAAGGAGGAATCTAATAACGATTCCTCCTTTTTCCTATCATATTGAGCGATTCACATCACTCTATAAAACTGTCCTTTCGATGAGGAACCCCCCATCTATATCCCTAATTACTTTAAGATATGAATCTGTCCTAGGACTGGTGATTCCTTGGTCTCTCCATTGCTTGCAGAGACAATACCCATAATAATCAGAACAAGAATAAAGATGCTCCAAAGTCCGCCTAAAAAGTTAATTCCAGGAATCCAAACAAGTACATTGCCAACCAGTGAAAACAGCATAATCACTAATGCATTGTTCTGATGAACCTTCAGGAACTCATCCTTTGGCTGGCCACTGGTAGACAGTACAGAAATCAGAAGTCCGATCCAGGTAATGTATGCTACAACTGCCATTCCCTTATTGGGGCCCGTGTACATCCCCTGGTAAGGAGCCTGCTGCTGATAGCCATTGCCCTGGTAGTAGTTACCCTGCTGGGAACCATTTGAATTATTAGGTCCCTGCTGTGCCTGCTGAGCTGGCTGTGCTGTTCCACATGCTGTGCAGAATCCTGCGTCATCTGCTAAGTCGGTGCCACAATGAATACATTTTTTCATTTTCTCTCCCCCTCTGTAAAACAGAAACTACTGTAATAACATATAGTCAAGACTCGCTCGCGAGTCTTACATGTATTATATTACTTTCCTATAGGAAAGTGCTACTAATTTTTAATCTCTGTCTCTGCCCTGGGTGATCAGAATGATTCGAAGTAACTGCAGGATGGCTGACAGGGCACCTGCCACATAGGTCAGTGCTGCTGCCACTAGTACCTTTCTGGTATGTACCAGTTCTCCATCATCCAGCATATGGCCATCCCGAAGCATAATCAGTGCTCTATGAGAGGCATTGAACTCAACCGGCAGGGTTACAATCTGGAATAATACAGAGGCTGCAAATGCCCAGATTCCAATCATAATCAGCATCCCGGCAATGGAATTACCAGCGGTATAGCTACTGCCATATCCTAAGAATAGTCCAATCAAAATCATCGGCCAGGAAATAGCCGAGCCAAAGTTCGCAACTGGCACCAGCCATGTACGAAAGTCCAGTGGTGCGTAGTGCTTGGCATGCTGGATAGCATGTCCACACTCATGAGCTGCTACACCAATGGCTGCTACGGAAGTCGAACCATAGACACTATCTGACAGATTCACTGTCTTGGATCTGGGATCATAGTGGTCTGTCAGATTACCTGATACATGCTGGACCCTCACATCGAAGATTCCTGCATTATGCAGTACCTGTTCTGCTGCCTGTGCACCTGTCATTCCAAGGCGAGACCTTACCTGCTTATAGCGGCTGAAGGTTGCCTTCACATTCCAGGATGCGATGGCGCAGATCACAATTCCTACTAATACTAAGAGATAGGTGGGATCGAAGAATCCGTATCCTATACCATATCCACCGTAGTACATGTCGTACTCCTTTCTTCTTCATCCAATGCACGCCCTTCTCCTAAAAGGTCTTACTCCCACCATGGGGTGCGTTAATTACCGTTCTGAAGTCAGCACTGTCCCGCTAGGGAGCTCATGTCCTAAGAGAAAGGTCTTCGCATCCATTCGCTTCTTTCCCTCTAACTGGATCTCAGTCAGAAGGAGGACGCCATCACCTGTAGCCACGCGAATTCCATCACTGTCGGCAGAGAGGATGGTTCCAGCTAAAGCGTTAGATTCTGTAGACTTATCCACAGAGCTCTTCCAGATTTTCAGCATTTTTCCACCAAGGAAGCTATATGCAGATGGCCAAGGGTTCAAACCACGGACATAATTGTGGAGTTCATCAGCTGGACGACTCCAGTCCAGATTACCCTGGCTCTTTTTTAACATGCCTACATGGGTAGACTCTTCCTCTACCTGAGGAATCGGTGTGATACTACCCTCTTCTAAGTGAGATAGTGTCTGGACGCATAGCTTGCCGCCTACAACAGCCAACTTATCAAATAATGAGCCACCGGTCTCTTCCTCATCAATTGGGACAACGGCCTGCTCTAGGATATCACCATCATCTAAGCCCACACCCATCTGCATGGTAGTAACACCGGTCTCCTTCTCGCCATTTAGAATGGACCACTGGATTGGTGCAGCCCCACGATACTTCGGCAGAAGGGATGCATGGACATTGACACATCCATACTTTGGCATCTCTAGAATCGACTGTGGCAGGATCTGTCCATAGGCAGCCACCACACATACGTCTGCCTTATATTTCCGAAGCTCTTCCACATTCTCTGGGAGACGGATTCGCTCTGGCTGAAATACAGGGAGATCATGGGCCACTGCCCAGGTCTTCACATCAGAAAACTGAGGCTGGCCCTTACGTCCCTTGGGCTTATCCGGTTGTGTAACTACCAGCACAATCTCATGTCCTGCCTGATACAAAGCGTCCAAGGTGGTCACTGCGAAGTCTGGTGTACCCATGAAAATAATACGCATCGATTACTCTACCTCGTCTTCCTCATTCTCGTCATCGAGTTCTATCAGATCACCCTCTACTAAAGTGGTGTAGACGATTCCATCTAAGTGGTCTAACTCATGGCAAATTGCGCGAGCCAGTAAGCCCTCGCCCTCGATGGTGTAGAGATTCATATCCAGGTCATATGCCTCAGCGATAACATGATTCGGGCGGCGAACCACACCAACCTTATTGGGTACAGAGAGACATCCCTCCTGTCCAACCTGCTCGCCATCCTTCTCTGTAATGCGAGGATTAATCATGTAGTATGGGCCATTGCCATCTCCTATATCGATGACAACCATGCGGCGAAGCACGCCAACCTGAGGAGCAGCTAAGCCTACGCCATTCGCCTCATACATGGTCTCTACCATATCGTGTGCCAGTTCCTCTAAGCGGGGAGTCATCTCCTTAACAGGTCTGCAAACCTTCTCTAGAATTGGGTCTCCCTCCAGTCGAATTGTTCTAAGTGCCATATTGTACTCCTATCTAATCATTCTTAGTTGCAATCCTATCTCACTATGGCGGACATCTCTCTGCCTCATCCATAGGTATTTCAATTATTATATGGTAAATGTAAACCGAATTCTACATTGGATCAAAATCGAACCATACGTAGACATCGTGGTACTTCTGCCTAGTTTGTACGTAGTCTGCTGCAAGATTCTTAGCAGAGACCAGCTTCTCATAGTCACGATCCTTTAGATAAATGGTCTTACGATACACATCCTGGATCTTAGCAATCCGAGCATCCTCAGGTCCTAAGACCTGGGTCATGTTTCGTAGGGAGGTATCTTTGTCCAAAGTCTGTGCAAGTGTTTCCTTCAGGTAGTCTGCCAGAATTCGAGCCTCCTCTGTGACATGAGATAATTTCTCTGAGGTCATAAGAATCATCAATAGATGTCCCTCTGGTGGATAGGACATCAGCTTTCGATAGCTAATCTCCTGCTGGTAGAAGGCTTCGTAGTTCTGATCCTTGGCCGTGACAATACTGTAATTCTCTGGCTGATAGGTCTGGATCACTACATTGCCTGGAATCTCTCCTCGGCCTGCGCGTCCTGCTGCCTGGGTGATTAACTGGAAGGTTCGCTCACTGCCTCGAAAGTCCGAGGAATTCAGAGACAGATCTGCAGCGATGATACCCATCAAAGTCACATAAGGGAAGTCATGCCCCTTAACAATCATCTGGGTACCTATCAGGATATCCGCCTCTCGATTAGAGAATTTCTCTAAGATTTCTCTGTGGCCTTCCTTTCCCTTGGTGGTGTCTGCATCCATACGAAGGACACGGGCTGTAGGGAAGAGCTTATGTACCGTCTCCTCTACCTTCTCCGTACCAGCCTTCATGCCGCCGATATAGTTGGATCCACAGTGGGGACATAGTCTCGGCTTCGGCTCTGTATAACCGCAGTAATGACAATGGAGGCGGCCATCTCTATGAAGAGACAGGGCTACATCACAGTGGGGACACTTTAGACTCTTGCCACATGCTCTACAGGAGACAAATCCCATGAGACCTCTTCGATTCAAGAAGAGCATGGTCTGCTCCTGCCGATCCAATCGATCCTGGATCAACTCCTGTAGGCGCCTGGACAGCATGGTGCGATTCCCGAGGCGCATCTCTTCTCTCAGGTCCACGATTTCACATTTTGGAAGTTCTCTCTCTGCTACACGATGCTTCATCTCTAGGAGACCATAGGTCCCATTATGGGCCAATTCAAAGGACTCCACCGATGGTGTCGCTGAGCCAAGGATGACACTGGCATGGGATAATTCTCCACGCTTCACTGCCACTTCTCTGGCATGATATCGAGGTGCTTGTTCACTTTTGTAGGAGGATTCGTGCTCCTCATCCACAATGATAAGGCCCAGATGTGGAAAAGGTGTGAACAGAGCACTTCTAGGGCCAATCATAATCTTACAGTCCCCATTCTTCGCCCGGTCTAACTGATCCATTCGCTCTCCTGGAGTCAGCCTGGAATTCATGATGGCTACCTGATTACCAAAGTGCTGATAGAAGCGCATCACTGTCTGATAGGTCAGAGCGATCTCTGGGATTAGAACGATGGCTTCCTGTCCCCTCTCTAAGGTGTCATGGATAAGTTCCATGTAGACCTCTGTCTTACCAGAGCCGGTTACACCATAGAGGAGATATGTCTTATGGATTCCCTTGGCCCAGTCAGAACGCACCTGATTCACACAGGCCATCTGTTCCTCATTCAGGGTAATGTGCTTCTTGGTCCCAGTGAGATCTCCTAAGGGATTACGGAAGTCTCTCTGACTAGATACCTGGACGACACCTCGCTTCTCAAGGTCACGGATAATGGCAGAGCCGATATTTAACTTACCAGTGATGACATCCCAAGGGATCTCCTCTGTCTCTAGTAGTTCCGACAGCAGTCGCTCTCTGGCAACCGAGTGTCGCTTCTTAGATAAGAGATCTGTTAGAAGGGCCTCTCCATCTGCCTTACTTACCGCTAAGGAGACTATCTTCTTCTCCTTCGCCTTGGCCTTCGTCTTGGATGGGAGTACCGTCTTCAGCGCTTGATTCATGGTAGAGCCAAAGTGCTCTGCGATCCAGCCTGCCAGTTCAATCAGCTGTGACTCCACAGGGATATCAGAGGTCTCTACAGATAGGATCTCCTTAATCCGATTGGGATCAATCTTTGCTTCCTGAGACAGGCCCAGGACTACTCCCTTTAGGGTACGACCGCCATTTCCAAATGGGATGACCACCTCCGAACCGATTCTTACGCTATCCACCATCTCTGGCGGCACAGCATACTGAAAGGTTCGGTCTAACTTTTCTAATGTAATATCAATGACGATGTCCGCATAGACCATGTGGTCAATCTCCTAGTGCTCTACTTCCTACCACTGCTATATCCATCCAGTCCCAGGGAGACTAGACAGTCTTTCCCTCGGCCTTTAACTCTTCTAATACTTCCCGAATCAGATCTCGCTCATCCATGTGATGCTTCACACCGCGGATCTCCTGGTAGTCCTCATGACCCTTACCAGCCAGGATGATGACATCCCCTTCCTGACCATTCTCGATGGCGTAACGGATGGCTTCCTTACGATCCTGGATCTTAATGTACTTACCATCTGTCTTCTTCATACCCGTCTCGATATCATTCATGATATCTGCTGGCTCCTCGAAGCGTGGATTATCAGAGGTAATAATGGTGAAGTCTGCAAGTTTACCAGATACCTCACCCATCTCAAAGCGGCGAAGCTTAGAGCGGTTACCACCACAGCCGAAGAGAGATACCAGGCGCTTTGGATGGTATTCCCTCAGGGTAGACAGAAGGCTCTCTAATGCAACTGCATTATGGGCATAGTCAATCATCAGTGTGAAGCGTTTGGATACAGGGATCAGTTCGATACGTCCCTTAACCTGAATGGTGTGCAGTGCCTTCTTGATATCCTCTGTGGATACGCCGAAGTGCTCTGCTACTGCTGCTGCACAGAGGGCATTGTAGACACTGAAGCGACCCGGCTGGTCCACATCTACTCTGGCATTGATACGGCCAGTGAGATCGAAGGCGATGCCTAAGTAGCCTGGCTCATGCTCTAGGGTCAGATTGCTTGCACGTAGGTCGTCACTGTCCTCCATGCCATAGGTACGGATCTCACAGGTGGCATTCTTAGAAATCTCCTTGAAGTTCGGATCATCCCCGTTAAAGATCCCAACCTTACACAGGTGAAAGAGCATAGCCTTGCATGCCAGGTACTCCTCAAAGGATGCGTGCTCATTCGGTCCGATATGGTCAGGTGACAGGTTCGTAAATACACCAACTTCAAAAGGGATCGCTGCTACACGATGCATCTTGAGGCTCTGGGAGGATACCTCCATGACACAGGAGTCACAGCCTGCATCCACCATCTGGCGGAAGGCCTGCTGGATCACATAGGACTCTGGAGTCGTATTACCGCTTGGTGTCATCTCTCCATGGATCAGGGTTCCAATGGTACCAATCAGTCCCACATCATGACCAGCATCCTCCAGGATTGCCTTAATCATGAAGGTGGTTGTGGTCTTACCCTTCGTTCCAGTGATACCGATGACCCTGAGTTTCTCAGCAGGATAGTCAAAATACGCTGCAGAGATCTCTGCCAGTGCCACACGGGTATCTGCAACACGGTATACATTGACATCCTGTGCATCCCCTAAGTCCACATCCTTCTCAACGACGATTAGCTTAGCGCCCTTCTCTACTGCTTCCTTACAGAAGTCATGACCATCGAAACTAGCTCCGGACAGAGCCACGAAGGCACATCCTGGAGTGAGCTTACGAGAGTCATAGACCAGTTCTGTGATCTCACCTGCATCGCTGCCGCTAACAAACTGGCCATCTAAGCGGGCCAGTAACTCATGTATGTTCTTCATTGTAATTGTACTTGCTCCTTACACTTTCCATTTTTCATCATCTGATCATTCCATGCGTTAAATGTAAACCGAGACATCATTCCCAGTGATTACGGGCGATTGTCGTCCTCTAAGTGCGCAGAAAAAATCAGACTCATTATACCGCAAAATCACTTCCTATAAAAGGACTGGAAAAAACACAAAAAATCATGTAAATCTGTATTGAAAGAGGACCTATTGTCCCTTATGATAGATAAAAGAAATATTGATAAGCATTGCAAATGAAATCAATAAGTTCTATTAGTCTAATTAATAATTAAATCTCAGAACGGAGGGAAGCATGAGACATCTCATGAATCCACTGGATTTCTCAGTGGGCGAGCTGGACGATCTAATGAATCTGGCCAGCGACATCGAACAGAACCCGGACAAGTACGCACATGCCTGCGATCGTAAGAAGCTGGCAACGCTTTTCTATGAGCCAAGTACTCGTACCCGTCTCTCCTTTGAGGCCGCTATGCTGAACCTGGGCGGTAGTGTCCTGGGATTCTCCGAGGCGTCCTCCTCCTCAGCTTCTAAGGGCGAGTCTGTATCCGATACCATTCGTGTCATCGGTTGCTATGCAGACATCGTCGCTATGCGTCATCCAAAAGAAGGCGCCCCTCTCGTTGCATCTATTCATTCAAAGGTGCCTGTCATCAATGCCGGAGACGGCGGTCATCAGCACCCAACCCAGACCCTGGCAGATCTCTATACCATCCGTAAGCTTCATGGCAGATTAAGTAATCTCACCATCGGTCTCTGCGGCGACTTAAAATTCGGTCGAACCGTCCACTCTCTCATCGAGGCCCTGTCCCGCTACGAAGGAATCAAGTTCGTCCTGATCTCTCCTAAGGAGCTTCGGGTTCCTGAATACATCCGTGAGGAAGTCTTAGAGAAAAAGGGAATCCCCTATCAGGAGGTTGAAAAGATGGAGGATGCGATGCCAAATCTCGACATCCTCTATATGACACGTATCCAGAGGGAGCGCTTCTTCAACGAGGATGAATACCTGCGTATGAAGGGCTTCTATATCCTGGATAAGGAGAAGATGGAACTAGCCAAGCCTGACACCTATGTGCTCCATCCACTTCCTCGTGTGAATGAAATCTCAGTTGACGTAGATGACGATCCAAGAGCGCGGTACTTTGAGCAGGCCCAGAATGCAGTCTACATGCGTATGGCCCTGATCCTGACACTGCTTGAGATCGACGTAGAAGCTTAAGGAGGACTCTCATGTTAAATATCAGCGGAATCAATGAAGGCTATGTATTAGACCATGTGAAGGCCGGCACTGCACTGAAGGTCTTTCACGATTTGGGCCTTGATAAGCACGACTACACCGTAGCCATTATCATGAATGTGAAGTCCAATAAAATGGGGAAAAAAGACATCCTAAAAATCGAATGTCCTCGCGGCGCCATCGACTTAGATGTCTTAGGATTCATCGATCACAATATCTCTGTAAATATCGTTAAGGATGGATTCATTATCGAGAAGCGTAAGCTGACCCTGCCCGCCGAGGTCCACAATGTCATCAAGTGTGAGAATCCTCGTTGTATCACAACCATCGAGCAGGAACTAGAGCATGTCTTCATCCTGACTGACCCTGAAAAGGAAGTCTATCGCTGCAAGTACTGCGAGGAGAAATACATCCGTAAGTAAAGTAAAAGCCTAATTACAATTTGTATTCGGTTACTGTACTTTTCTTCTAATGAATTCATTATAGGAATGCCTTCTTCAAGGGATATACCATCCGCTTATACCATGGCATCCACTTCACTAATTTCTCTTCGAGAGTAATGTAAACCAAGTTCATCTCTTGCAGCTCATCCTTTGTCAGCATCCGTCTACCGTAGAGAGTTCTCTCATTGCCTCGGAAGAGTTTCAGTAGGTTCTGGCTGGTAAGATTCTGGATCAAGAGATTGCGACTGGTTGATTCCTGGCCTGTTGGGTCCTGGCTTTGGTGCCGGGTTTCATCTGTCTCTAGAATGATACAGAAGGGACCGGCCCACTGAATCAGGAAGTCTGTCTGTCTAGCCAGGGCCATGTCTGGATGCTTTTTTCTCCACATCTCTCTCTGGATTATACGAAGGACTAGACCTAGAATCATAAGAAGAAGTAGGATGCCGATGGCTGTCAGAGCCTTATGTCCCTCTACAAATGTAAGAATCGGATTCTTCTTATCCACCTTCCTTACCTGATTCTGAACTGGCTCCTTAGTATCTACTTTTCCTCCATTTGGGTTGCTTGTTGTCGTAGCATTCGTTCCCTGCTTTGGATCGCTTACCTTCTGGGTATTGGAATCACCATCTACCGTTCTCCACTCTCTACCAGTCCAGCCTCTCTCTTCCTGGATTGTAAGGATGTCATTCTCTGTAAATCCTGGCCAAATCACCTGATATAAGTCTCCTGCACTCAGATTGTCTGTTGGATAGCCTGACTGCTCCTTGGGTGCTCCTGCTTCTAACTCTCGAGGAGTCATCTCTACAGGAGTCCATCCTGTTGTAGGGTAATAGATCTCTACCCAGGCATGGGCATCACTATCCTTTACCGAGGTCTTATATCCTTCCGCGGAGTCCTGAAATGTAGCCTTCTGGGCACGATAGCCTGTCACATAACGAGCAGGTATACCATAGAGTCTGTAGAGGAGACATGCCGCCGAGGCATAGTGCTCACAATATCCCTGATGGGAGGTGAAGAGGAAATACTCAACAGGATCCACATCTCCCAAAGGATCTCTGGCATGTAGAGAATAGGTGGCATGAGAAGCCAATACATAGCGGATAAAGGCTGTGACTTCTTCCCTGGACTCCAGAGGATTCTCCTCTACCAACTGTCTGGTATGATCGATTCCCTCTGCAGGAATCTGTAGGTAATTGTCCTCATAATACTTCTCATAGAATTCCTGGAATATGAGATAACGGCTATCCATATAACCATTGTAGCCTCGGAAGGAATACAGGGGATCATAATCATCTAGCGGTTCGGTCGCTAAAGAATCCGTGATATCTATAGGATTATCATCAGCTGGCTCAAGCTCTTCTTCTGACTCTATCTCTTCCTCTGGCAAGTCCCCTGTGTCCTGCTCTGCCTTTGGGATATCCGTCTTCCAGCCCTGACTGCTCTTCCCTGTTAGTTCTAGAGCTGTACGTAGGCTGTCCCAGGACGAGGACGCATTCTTTAATTCAAATCCCCAGATCATCCTAGACGGAATATGAAGTCCCTGCATCGTAGTGCGATTGTATTCATCACTTACCATAAATGGCATGTTAAGCTTTGACAGGAGACCACTTTCCACATCATTATTATTAGAGATATATAGATCATAGAAAATATCGGACACAGAATCGTCCCAGACAACTTCGCTATTCGTGATTACCTCCTTTGCTATCGCATTCATGTTTTGTAGCCATGGATAGGAGTCATTTAGATTCGCCCGTAGATCCTGGGTGTCTCCCGTAAACAACTCACAATCATCTCTGAATCTATCTGAATCAAGTTGGAAGTCCCGATAATGGGGATACTCCTTGTTATTTCTGTTTCTTTTCTCCCAGGACTGAGCCGCCATTGATACCTGATCTAAGAGTGCTTCGTCATCATCAGAAGTCCATTCTCCCTCACGATAATTCTGTCCTACAAAGTAGCGGAAGTAAGCATCCTGGCTAGGCATCTCATCGGCCACCACCGAAAACTGCTCTGCCCCGGTATAGATATTGTTTTGCTGCCCTACCTTACCATCTAGAACCACCATATGATTGGCCTTCCTGTCATCACTGGTTAGGAAGTTATATCCCTTCTGATAGAGATAGTCATTGGTTCGATCCGCAGTTCTTCCTGACATGACATCACTCTTCGCCATTAGAAGGCCGATCTTATGATTGCTTACGATATAGGGGAGAATTCCTGACACAGTAAGGGCGATGATCAAAAGCCCCGCCAGTAATCCGGATAGCGCTGCCATCCCATTTCCAAAGGATGCCTTTTCCTTCTTAGCTATTGCCTTGCTCTCTTCCTGTATCGTCCCATTTAAGCTATCTTTAGGTGTCACCATACCATTCAGGCAGAGTAGACACAGGATGGATAGAAATGTAAGGCAAAGGGCAATGGACAGCTCCGTATCATCTTTTGCCTGATCAGATACTACCTGGGTAAGGTGAATGATTACTGGAGCCAGTGCGAAAAAGATTGCGCCTCCTCTGGTCTTGGTCAGAAAATAGCTAATCACTGTAAGGAAAAGCATTGCCACTAAAATCAGTCCGGTCAGCATAATGATGCCTCCATCTGGATTATGCTGATCTGCCTGATAGCTTCCCTGGAACCAGAAGAATAGAATCCTACTATTCTTCAGTTCCTTTCGGTATGTCCAAATGGATAAGAACATCATCAATAGGGGACCAATGGGATAGATCCAGCGCACACGGCTTAGACATAAGAATAGTAGTAGTACCGTCATCCACAGGGTTGGAACCACTGGATTGAAGCCGAAATATGCTGGTAAGAGATCCATCTGTAGCATGATTGGAACTAAAAATAATAGTAAAAGGGCAATACGAAGCACAGCCTCCTCAAGAGACACATACTTTCTCTCTTTTCGGTGCTGTTTCTGATATGCCTTATAGACACTTTGTGCACGATTGCCTTCGATTCGAATCTCTTTTCTCGTAAACTGGGGCTTCAGAGACTCTTCTGCGCCTATACTCGCTGCAGATAAACTCTGTAATTCCTCTTCTGAAAGCATGCGACCTGGATGACGTCGAATCCCCTGGACATCTACCACTTCCTGTCCTTGATACTCTCTGGTCGTCAGCTCTCCAAGTCTGGCAGATAGATTCCAGTGGATATCTCTCTTACTATCTCCTGGTCGATAGGATCGAAGAGACTTTAGATCTCCCTGACCCTTTACCTGGCTGGTCTCCTGATGATGTTCATTCCTTAGGTAATCTTGATGCAGGGTATCTTTTACCACCAGAGCCTTCCAATCATCTGCTGGGAGAATAGATAGACGTGTGGTGGAATCCTTGGCATGGTTTACATTGCTAAGAAACCATAGTCCTGCAGGATCGCTGACTGTTATGGAGCGAAGAATGACCCTCATCTCCCCCACCGCCAGGGTGGGAATCGGCAGACGGATAATGTCATCATGAGAGTCTAGGGTAACGCGATAGGTCTGTCGGATATGGGAAGAGTCCTTTTTGCTTAAAAGCCTGGGAAGTCTCTGACCCTTCCTCTGCTTCTTGGGTCCTTCCTCTGACCTCCTACCATCCGCCATCTCTATCTCTAGACAGACTCTGACCCTCTTATAGGTGGTGACTGGGGTGACTAGATGGATCCGAACCCATGGGATGCTGCCTAGACTGGCATCTCCCTGATAGGACAGAATCCTCCTCTGTATGTGTCTCAGATTATAGATGGCCATGGCGAGACAGCTAAGGGCGAATACCTCTGCAAGTACAAAAAGCATGAGATAGAAGCGACTCCGAAGCCATCCCGACAGAATCAACAAAATGAGACAGAGAATCTCATAGAGAATGATCATGCCATCTCTCCTCCCTTAGGAACAGGAACCTCCTTCAGGATCTCCTCGATGACATCATCCTTGCCCAACTGCGCCTCTACAGCATCCTTGGATAACTGGATTCGATGTCGAACCACATAGGGGAACTGTTGCATCACATCCGACGGAGTGACATAGTCTCTTCCATCTGCATAGGCACTGGCTCTAGCCATTCGAACCAGAGCGATGGTTGCACGAGGGCTGGCTCCCCGAAGAACCTTGGTATTCTCACGGGTCTTACGCACCAGTTCTGTGAGATAAGGATAGATGCTATCAGCAATGTAGACCGACTCCACAGCCTGCTGCATCTCTAAGAATTCCTCTCTGGAAAAGACAGGCTGCAGCTTCTCAATGGCATGGGTACGATCCTCCTTCATAGCCATCTGGATCTCATCCTCTAAGGATGGATAGCCTAGGGTCATGCTAATTAGAAATCGATCGATCTCCGCCTCTGGCAGAAGCTCTGTACCCACGGCACCATAGGGATTCCCTGTTGCGATAACGAGAAATGGAGCCGGCAACTTACGGGTAATGCCCTCCACTGTAACCTGTCGCTCCTCCATTACCTCTAAAAGGGCAGACTGGGTCTTCGGCATAGCACGATTGATCTCATCTGCAAGAATCAAATTGGAAAATACACTACCCTCTTCATAGACGAATTCTCCCCTGTCTGGATGATAGACAGAGAAGCCTGTCAGGTCGGAAGGCATCACATCTGGTGTGAACTGAATACGATGATTGTCTAGTGAAAGAAGCTGAGCGAAGACCTTGGCCAGGGTGGTCTTACCTGTGCCTGGCACATCCTCTAATAACACATGGCCATCTGCTAGTAGTGCTAAGAAAGCCTCTCGGATGCGATCCTTTTTCCCTAGGATGATGCTTCCAGCTTCCTGATAGAGTATCTCCACTCTCTCCTGTAGATTCGCTGTATTCTTCATACCTATCTCCTTATCTGTAAAAATGCTGTTACGCATGAATTACATATTGATTATACCACAGGTGTGGAGATTACTATGTGGAAAGATTGCAAAAAGTCAACAATCATTCCAGTAATCATTCAAGAAATCATTCGATCCTGGTAGACCACCTGTCCTCTGCAGATGGTTGTCTTCACCCTGCCCTGAAGGGTCATACCGATGAATGGCGAATTCTTAGACTTGGAATGTAGCCCATCCTCTGTTACAATCCACTTCTCCTCAGGGTCAATTAGGATGATGTCTGCTACTCCCCCTGCCTGCAGACGACCGCAGGGCAGCTTATAGAAGTCTGCCGGATTCACCGTCATCTTCTCTAGGAGTTCCATCAGAGTGAGTTTCCCACTAGCCACCAGATGGGTGATTCCCAGAGCCAGAGAGGTCTCTAGACCAATCAGTCCACTTGGCGCTGGATTCTTAGGATTGAATCCCTTAGCCTTCTCCTCCATGGTGTGAGGTGCATGGTCTGTCACAATCATATCGATGGTGCCATCCTGTAGTCCCTCCACCAGTTTGTCTCGATCCCATGCTGTGCGAAGTGGTGGATTCACCTTCGCCAGTGTTCCCTTTTCTAAGAGAAGATCCTCTGTAAAGGAAAAGTGGGTAGGTGTCACCTCCGCATAGACACGAATCCCCTGCTGCTTCATGAAGCGAATGATATCCACCGTTACTCCACTAGACACATGCTGGATGTCCAGACGGACTCCTGATTCCTTCGCTAAGAGACAGTCTCTCGCAGCCAGAGTCTCTTCTGCCAGATGGGATGCCCCTGGCACTCCAAGCTTCTCAGCCACCTGTCCCTGATTCACGCCAAAAGATCCTACCAGAGCTGGATCCTCCTCATGGAGACTAATCGGCAGGTCTAAGTCCGCCGCCTTCTGAAAGGCCTCCATGAGAAGCTTCACATCAATAATCGGAATCCCATCATCGGTGAATCCCACCGCTCCAGCGTCTGCCAGAGCCTCCATATCGGTAAGTTCCTCTCCCTTTAGTCCCTTGGTCACTGTAGCCGTATTCATAACATGAACAGGCAGTTCTTTCTCTCGATTTATTAAATCTGTCAGAGTCTCCACAGAGTCCACTGCCGGCTTGGTATTGGCCATGCAGATCACTGTAGTGACGCCACCTGCTGCCGCTGCTCTAGCTCCTGTATAGATGTCCTCCTTATAGGTGAATCCTGGATCTCTGAAGTGCACATGGGCATCCACCAGACCTGGGGCTGCGATCAGTCCCTGGCCCTGGATGATCTCCTCTGCCTTGGAAAGTTCCTGCTCTGTGGCCTGTCGGATTCCTAGGATCTCATCCCCTTCCACGAGGATGTCCGTCACCTCATCCCGTTGACTTTCTGGATCCATCACTCTTGCATTTGTAATAATCTTCATTCCATTCTCCCTATGATAAAGGCAAACCATGCCCTCCTTTTCAATTCTTCTCTTAGTATACCTTATATCGCAGATTTCTAATAGCCGCACTTCCCTATCGAAAAAGTAAAAAACAAGCACTCCAAAGTCTATCCCTTGGAGTGCTTGCCATCGTCATTTTAAGTTACTGCATTATTTTATTATTTACACTTCCTCTTTTTTCTCCTTCTTCATAAAGTAGCGCTCTCCTGCCAGGCCAAGGACACATCCACAAGCCAGTACCATAATCAGTGGTAGGTATGGTGTCTGTGGGATGTCACCAGTCTTAGGGCTCTTGATAGCCTTCTTGGTGCTATCTGTCTTCGCCTGATCTCTGCTCTCTGCAAGTACCTCTGCAAAGCCTGAATTCTGGCCCTTATTCTTATCATCATTTACAGTTGGAGCAGGCTTGTCACCATTCTGTGCTTCTTCCTCAAGCTGCTTCTTCAGTGCAGCATGATCCACTGCTGCCACCTGATACTTGGAATCCCATGCCTTAGACAGTGCACTTGTATCTAGAGCAGTCTCTTCTAGTGGATTCTCTGTTAAGATTGCGCCACGGAGACTTGGTACACCGACTTTGATCTGTCCTAGTTTCACCCCATTGACTGGGAGTCCATTGGCATTCAGAGAGCGTACAATTTCATTCTGAGATGCATTACCATCTACGACTCCTACGTCTTTCCCATTCAAGATGTCATGGAGACTTGCTGCCGGGAGATTGAGTTTCGTTAGATCCAAGGTAACGGTCTGGTCTTCATTTCCCTGATTCAAGAGAACAATCATCGTGTGATCATCGTCACGACGGACATAGCCAAGGACCTTATCATTCCCTGTATCAAACTCCTCTACGCTACCCGTGCGAAGGGCTGAGTACTGTGCACGGATTGCTGCCAAGCGGGCGTACCACTTGGTCAGCTCTTCATTACCACGGCCCCATTCCATTGCACGACGATCATCTGGATCATCTGCTCCTACCATTCCTAATTCATCGCCATAGTAGATGGTTGGTGCTCCAGCATAGGTGAACTGCATGAGAGCAACTAAGTACTGACGGCTCTTAGCAGTATCACTGGTACCCTCATATGTCGGGAAAGCACTTGCTATTTCCTTATCACTTCGATCATCTCCGATTCCATCTAAGTAGGACAGGATACGGGTTGTATCGTGGGAGTCTACCAGATTCATCATTGCATAGAAGGCTTCCTTGGGGTAGCGCTCACGGAGCTTTCTCATCTCCTTCATGGTGGTGGTTGCATCCTTGGTACCCATTGCAAAGTTGGTTGCATAGCCACGGAACATATAGTTCATTACTGAGTCATACATATCTCCTAAGAGATACTTGGTTGCATCGGTCCAGATCTCACCGATGATAACGCCCTCGCCATCATTCAGTGCCTTTACAGACTTTCTAAAGTGCTGCCAGGTCTCATCCGATACTTCATTGGCTACATCTAATCTCCAGCCAGAGGTGCCCTTAGAGATCCAGTACTGTGCGATGGAGCCATTATCAGCGTCATCATTGCCGATGATTTCCTTCGCCCAACTCTCTGTCTGATACTCAGAACCATTTGTTGCCTTAATAACTGGCATATTGGAGTAGCCCCACCAGCCTTCATAGCCATAGACAGGCTTGCCTACACGGAGTCCAATGGTATCTGGATCTGCTACTGTTCCATCATTTTCCTTTAATTTTGTCTTTGTGACATCGAACCAGGTGGTGTAGGAGTAGTCTGTAATTCCATACTTCGATGTGAAGTAGTCCTTGGCACTCTTCTCAGCCTGGGCCTGGTCTACATTGGCCTCATCCATAAGGTCATAGACATATGCCCAGTATGGATATGCGCCGATCTTACCATGATTTACACTCTCGCCGCCCTGGAGATACTTATAATAGCGGTCGAAATAGATACTGTCATCGGAGACATGGTTGAATACACCGTCTAGGATGATGTGCATACCATTCTCTTTCGCTACTCGAACCAGTTCGTCGAAGTCGCCCATATCACCAAGGATTGGATCTAACTTACTGTAGTCGCTGGTGTCGTATCTGTGGCTGGAGATGGATGCAAAGCTTGGATTCAGGTAGATGACATTGATGCCAAGGGCCTTCAGATAGTCCATATGATCAATGATTCCCTGTACATCGCCGCCGTAGATCTCATTATTCCAGATCTGATCTCCGAAGTAGGCTCCGGTCTCCTTATAGGTCTCTTCGTCTACGCGCCCCTCCTGCTCTGGATTCTCTGGAAGTGTATACCAGTCATCAATTAATTCATAATCGCTAGAACCGCGAGAGGTATGTAAATCCTTGACTGCTTCATTGAAGTCATTCTTCGTATCACCATTGGCAAAGCGGTCTGGGAAGATCTGGTAGATCACTGCATTCTTCATCCAGTCTGGTGTCTGATAGCCATCCTGATATACCACCAGATCATATGGTGCTACATCGGTCAGAGCCGCAGTCTTACCTGTGCCATAGTATCCGTCATCATCGCCATAGGTGGTGACATCGGAACCATTAGAGATAACGAAGTAGTAGGTCAGTTCTCCAATCTTAGTGAAGTTGGTGGTAACAGCCCAGCGCTGTATGCCGTTTGCTGCTGTTCCATCCTTGGTAAGTTCCAGATTCTTCTGATCATCTGGATTCCCCTTCACGATCATTCTTACATAGCTTACATCGGTACCGGTTTCAAGAGCGAAGGTCACATCCTGATTGGTTGGAACTGCTCCCCATATACTCTTATCGTCACTACTTTCTGTGTCGTATTTGATCGACTTGGTCTCTACTTTTTTATCAGAAGCATCGTCATAATATACGAGAGATGTCGGATCGAAGTAGAAGTTGACGGTCTTCGCTTCATTGAGAGTGAATTCATTATAAAGGTATTTCTTGCCATCGTAGGTTGCCTCAATATTCTTATAGCTACCTGCTGGAAGTGTTACAGGTGCGGAGTAGATGCCACGCAGGAAATCATCAGTTAGCTTCGTTCCTTCTGGGATACCATCTCCTGACAGTGAGATATCTGCAACCACATAGTCGACAGAGGTCACCATCAGATGGGATATATCGTTGTAGAGAACGGTCACATCCTGTGTGTCAGGAACAGCCACCTTATTATTAGCGCCGCCTGCCTGTGCCTTAGCGCCATAGTTCTCATCCCATGAGCCTGCCAGTGCAATCTTATATTCATAATTTGCTGCTGGTACATTCTTAAAGGTATAGGAATAGCGCTGATTGCCCATATAAGTCATCTGATTAGAGCCTGGATCCCAGCTTGGTCCAGGGAAGGTACCAGGCACATTTACTACACGACCCTCATACTTATGAAGGTCTAGTCTTGCATAGGTCTGATTCCCAAGGGTCACAGCACCCTCTGTGCTGCTATAGTCCATAGCAGTTCCATCCACAGTGATCTGATAGAGAATGGTCTTCTCCTCATCACCGAAATAGACATTATTGGCTTCGTATGCATCTGCAGTCTTGGTGAGATTTACACTGGTTAATTCCCCAAGGCTTTGCTTTTTCTCATCATAGGTGCCATAAACCAGCTTCACTTCTGCCTTATCATTCTTCAGAGGCTGGATGAAGTGATAGGTATGGTTTACATTTTCCTCCACTGCCGCCACAATCTCTGCAGCCTTGGTTCCAAGCGCCTTGGCTAGTGCTGCCTGGTCATTCTCAGAGTCCATGATGTCGCCCGTTGTAGCATCATAGAGATAGGTAACCATCTTCTTCGCACCACTTGGAAGGGTGTAGTTCAGGTTATCTCCTGAAAGATTATCCACATACCACTGGCCATTTACTAAGAGCTTATACTCTGTCTTACCACCCTCATATACATCGGAGTAGATGTAGAGATGGTCATTCAACTGTGTGAATTCATACCCCTCAGCTCCCTGGCTCCACTTGTCCTTTTCATTATTACGAGCAGAACCAATGATCTGAACCTTGGTGGATAGAGCATCCTTATCATTGATTGAGTCAAGAATCTGTCCATCTATGGTATTCACACGGATGGTGAGTTCTGTACTTCCTGCAGGAATAGTCAGGGCCTTATTGCCGCCCTTCACTCCATAGGATACATCCCACTTATCATCCTCTGCGATCTTATAGCCCCCATCTGCCACTGTGACATCACTTTCTGGAGCCTCAATCTGGAAGGTCCGTTCATAGATGCCGCCACCGACATAATGAAGGTGCATATTGGTATCATCCTGCTTCCAGCCCTGGATAGGATAGTCTGTATCCCCAAGCTTCACAGTGATTGGTGCACCCTTTTCCTGACCGAATCCACCTACCAGAGTCTCTGTATGATAGATCTGACCAGCATGGTTCACGGAGTCATAGAGCTTGCCATCCTGATAGCGGACCCATACCTCCTGATCGCTGTCTAATGTAATGGTGTCGGACACCTCTGTCAAAGCACCATCCACCTTCGCCACGAGAGTAGTCTCTCCAGCCTTCAGCTTAAGCTTTGCTTCATACAGTCCCTTCTGGTACTGATGGAGGATCTGGTCACTATTTCCATCATTTACGAAAACAGTAGACTGGACATTCACAGATGTCCCTGCAGTCTGATAGGCCTCAGAATCCTCAGATGGAGTAGCTGCCGCAGTACTTTCATAGTCAAGTAACTTAGCCGCCTCATCTTTCCCACTGACATTATCTAAGAGCTTATCTGTTGTGGCATCATAGACGAAGGTCACTGCCTGATTATCCATCTCCGTTGTTACCTTCAGATTACCAGCACAGTTCTCATACCACTTACTGTTATTGAAGACACACTTGTAGTCATAGCTTCCAGCCTTAGGAAACACCTTCGTATAGGCATATACATCTGGTGTCACCTGGGTAAATGTAAACCCAGCGCTTCTTTCCTGGCTCTTATTCCAATCAGTTCCATCGCTGGTTTCTCTGGCAGGTCCAATCAAAGCCACCTGAAAATCCATCTTATCATAGGACTCCTGATTCCCACTACTCTGGACTGGAGTGATCTGTCCTACAGTTGTAGAATCATAGAGCTTCTGATTTCTAGTATTCAAAAGCACTTCCCATTTCTCGGTTCCAGTAGGAATGGTTACCTTTAGATTGCCAGTGTTCTTACCGTAGGTATTCCCACCACCATCTGCTGCACCATAGGCAGGATTGTCCCAGGAATTGTCCTCGGCAACTTTATATTCCAGATTGATATCCTCTGTTGGTGCCTCCAGGTAGAATGTCTCTCGATAGGTGCCACCACCTACATAGTCCATAACAGCATCGGTATTGGGATTCTCACCAGTTCCATTCACAGCCCATCCTGCATTCATCATAGCCTTCTCATGCTTTTCATCATGATATGCAGTTAACTGATTAAGGGATCCAGTTACAACCTCTGTGTGCAGCACACCCTCATCATAGGAATCCTGAAAAGCATGCTTTTGCCCTGTCTCTCCAGACAAAATGGCATTATCATACTGGAGATAGACATCTCCATCCTTTGTAGCATCAATGGTCTCAGACTTTCCTGTATCCTTACCATCGATATAGAGAGATGCTTCATACTTTCCAGCCTTGAGGTCAGAAAGCTTCACCTCATAGAGATTGTCTCCATACAGGGATAGTGTGTAGGTCTGATCACCAATCTTCGCCTGAACCGTACTACCAATTGTCGTAGTCAAGGGATCTGCATCCTCTGCATTGGCAGCCAAAGGGAATGCCTGCATAGCAGTAAGTATCATTGCCGCAGCCAGAGTTCCCGATAGCAGCCGCTTTACAGGTTGCTTGTAACTCATTTTTATAAAACCTCCTCCATAAACTCTTCTACTCTTACCCTCTTTTCGAAAAAATTATTTTCGAACTTTTTCGTAATTGAATTATAATTTTCGGAATCGATTTCATCAATTGTGAAAAATGCAAGAAATACACAGGTGGTAATTGTGTACTTTAACTTTCGAATGTTTTTCGTGTATTTTCGCTCACGAAAACTAATTTGCCTACTTTTCCCTTTGATGCAGGTATAAAAGGGATGTTTTCCTATTCGATTGGAGATAGTTTCCTTTTTTTTCAGCACAAAAAACACCTGCCAAAAAGCAGGTGTTCATAAAAGCCTTATAAAGTTTTTCATAACCCCCACCTACGCTAACGCTTAGAGGTGGGGGATTCCTCCGACTGCGTTGAATTAGCAGCAGAAACAGCAGAGATTCATCAGGGCCAGGTCTAAGCACCAGCTGCCTGACATACGATCGTAGGGTCTGCCATAGGTATATCCTCTGGTCTCATACCAGTTCTCATTCCCAAATCCACCGAAACTGCCCTGATGAAAGGAGCCATCGAATCCGCCTTCACGCAACTGACTCTGTAACTGGCGGAACTGGAAGTTAGATGGCTCTAATGCTACAGCACGATCGATGTATCGTCTTGCAGTATCCAGGTCATTTAATCCCAGGCTGGCTGCAGATGCCAGATAGTACCAGGTACCATTTCGATAAGACTCTTCCACACCATTCAGTGCAGTCATCGCCTCATCATAATATCCCGACCGGATATAGTTGTAAGCAGCACGCATCTCATTCTCACCCTCTGGCGTACCCTGAGATGGGCCGGTTCGATTGCTATAGGAATAACCACGACCATTGAATCCACTCTGACGCCTCTTCATCAGGATGTCATAGGCTTTTTGTACTTCCTTGAACTTCTCCTCTGCTTCCTCCTTATTCGGATTATTCACATTGGCATCCGGATGATACTGACGGCTGAGTTTACGATATGCTTTTTTAATGTCATCATCTGATGCCTCTGGAGAGACTCCAAGTACACGATATGGATCCATTTATTTCTCTTTCCTACGTTCACTCTTGACCTGGATATAATCATATTTGGTCCAGACACCAGAGTAAATGATATTACGTATTACTTCTGCGTTCTTAAGAATCGGCATATGCTCAAATGCCTTGGCACATTCTGTCATCTGTGTTGTCAAGAACTGACGGACAAAGGTCTCGTAACAATTCGGGCATTCCTCATTATGGAAGGACAGAATATTATAATCACACTTTTTCTGATCCTTCTCCATATCCTCATAGGCATCCATGACATAGATAAAACGTCCCAGGTAATAGCCTAGGGTATAGAGATCATCATTCCACACATCCTCATCATAGAACTTACACAGTTCTCCAAGCATTTCGCCTGTGTAGGATGCCACCTTATCTAAGTTCTTCTCCTGAGACTTCTCAGCCAGGTTTTGCTTCTCGATATAGGAACGGATGGCCGCCACCTGACGGGGATACTTCTTCTCCGCCTCTAGGACAAACTTCTCGAAGTAGTCTGCCATACGCTTCTTGCCACGCTTGCCATCATCCTGATAATCATCTAAGAGGTTGTAATAGCTTAGGGCAATGTCCATATAGGAGCAATAGTCCATAATCTGACTCTTTACAATGGTCTTCTTTTGGGTTGGATGTAACCTGCAGGTGAAGGACTTCACATCCTCCTTTGGCTCATAGAGGCCAGACAATAAAAGTGCCAGGAATGTTACATCGTAATTTAATAACAACTGTCCCCTGGGGCCTGACACCCTTTTCAGGTCCTGGCATAATCCGCAGTAATAGTTCTGATAAATCTTCTGGTCTGACTCGACCAGAGTACTTTTGTTAGCATTTACATAGCCAAACATTTGGGAGACTCCTCCATTCGCGTACTCACGTACGTTTTATAAAAGCGGTTCTACATTTTGGACAGGTAATTTCAATCTTTCCTCTCCCCCGTGGAACACGTACTTTCTGCTTGCATTCCGGACACTTGTAGATGCGATAGGCTTTGGATTCAGCATCCTGCTTTCGGCCATAGCGAATCTTACGTCCGAATTCTGTAAAGAAGGCACGCGTCTTCCAGCCAATGTCCTTAAAGCCTTTGAAGAAGTCAATGGTCTTATTCATAATCTTCATGAATTTCTGATTCTCATACAGTCTCTTATTCACATTCTTAGACATCATACGGAAGTATGCATATGCCAGTAATAAAAGTGTAATGAGATATAGAATTGGATTACGAGTAATGGAAGTGATTAGTAAAAATATCATAGAAAGAATCAGGCTCGCTTTCGCCAACTGATCCAGTCCGTTTCGCCCAATAAAAAATCTCTGAAAACGTGATCTCATGGTATTTCCTCCTTCGCAAGTACAACTTCACTTTAGACTCCGCTTTCCCTAGTGTCAATCGAACACCCTTCTCTTTAAGAAAAGTTTAAGAAAGGTAAAATAAAAAAGACACCTAAGTAACAGTATCCATTTATCGTAGTAAAATCAACGTCTGTAACAAAAACTCCCACCGAGGAAAACTAGTCTCTGAACTAATTCTTCCCTGTGGGAGTTATGATTCTTATAAAAAGTAAAAGCAGAACGATAAGCCGGGTTATGTCATCGGATGATCATCTATCTAGGACGACTGTTGCCAGCCGCCTCAAGCGTCCAACCTGGAACAAGCGGGCCGCCTTATGTTCCGTCTAGGACTTGCTTCGGATGAGGTTTACATGGCATCACGTGTTACCACATGATCGGTAGTCTCTTACACTGCCTTTTCACCCTTACCGGCCGAAGCCGGCGGTATATCTCTGTTGCACTATCTCGGGAGTCGCCTCCGGCGGACGTTATCCGCCATCCTGCCCTGTGAAGCCCGGACTTTCCTCTCCCACTTACGTGGCAGCGATCATCTGTCCTGCTTTTACCGAAGGTTTATTATACAGTTTCCACGTAGAAATGTAAACCAGGGTCTACATTTCTATACAATCCCTCACACTGGGAAGATCGATCCTCCAATAAACTCACGTACCAAAGAGGTATTATTAATATCCTCTGGAGGAATTGGAAGGAAGTACTGTAATAATTTAAGTAGTCGCTTGGCCTCTGGATACTGAGGACTGGACTCATCAATAGCATAGAGTTGAGGAACAGCGTAGAGCTTCAAAACAGCCATCTCATAAATTAAAGCAGAATTAAACATCACATCTGCATCATCTTGGAATGGGAAGATATTCTTCTCCTCACCCTTTCTGACACTCTTCCACATAGCCAGGGTCTCCTCTGCTGAGGTACCACGGGTTCTAGAGTCACGAACCAATCGACGAATCAGACGACCATCTGTTGTAGACAATGGATTGTGCTCATCTACAGAGAGCTGGGTCAGGGCAGAGATATAGATCTTAAACTTATTCTCCTTAGGAATGCTATAGGACATACGATCATTCAGACCATGAATGCCCTCGATGACCATCACATCTCCCTCATGTAATTCCATGAAGCGATTGCGGCGCTCGCTTTTACCAGTCTTAAAGTTAAAGACAGGAAGCTCCACACGCTTGCCATTTAAGAGGTCCACCATATCTCGGTTAAATTCCTCTACATTCAGGCAGTCGATGCTCTCTAGGTCAATCTCTCCTGTGACTGGATCCCTTGGACACTTGTCTCGGTCCGTATAGTAGTCATCTAAAGACAATGGATGAGGTGTGATCCCCTGGGCGCGAAGCTGGGTAGACAGTCGATATGAGAAGGAGGTCTTACCAGAGGAGGAAGGCCCTGCAATCATTACAAATTTCTGGCTTGGATTCTCTGCAATGGAACGGGCCAGATTACCAATCTTCTGCTCCATCAGGGCCTCAGACATGAGGATGATATCCCTTGCCTTGCCCTTCGCTACTGCATCATTCAGGGCACCAACCGTAGGGATCCCCAGTTCCTCGCTCCAGCCACCAGAGGTCATAAGGGTCTCATGCAGCTTCATAGAAGGATGAAAGTCTGCCACCTTCTTAGGCTCTAGATATGGCATCTTCAGTACAAAGCCTCCATCGAAGCATTCCAGGTCGAAGTACTTGAGATAGCCTGTAGATGGCACCATATAGCCATAGAAGTAATCCATGCAGCCATCCAGATTATAGAGATGGATCGTGGAAGCTTCTCTGTAGCGAAGGAGACGATCCTTATTGGGCATATTGGCTGCTCGAAAGATCTCTCTCGCCTCTCTCGTAGACTTGGTCACCTTCTGAATCGGCAGATCAAGGGCTACGAGTCGCTCCATCTCAGTTTTTAAATCCCCTAAGAAGGCCTCCGTCGCCTGGGTCTCTGCCACCAGTCTACAGAAGTAGCTCTGGTCAAGGGAATGAAGCACCTGGATATCTGGATTCTCCTCTGGCAAGAGATTATCCACTGCCTTTTGCATCAAGAGAATCATGGATCTACGATAGGCCCGTCGGCCATCTGGATCCTTCCCTGTAAGGAAGACTACCTCACTATCTTCCTTCACTACTTCCCATAATTCTCTAAGGCGATTGTCCTGCTTTGCTAGCAGGATATCCTCTTCATAGTCTCCCTGACACAGCTTTGCCAGATCTAGAAATGTAGACCCATCTTCTAATTGGTATTTTTTCTCCTTTACTTGTACTTGTATCTCCATCGTAAGTCCCCCTTAGACGATATAGAATGGCTCGTGATTCTCCTCCTGGCAGATTGTTAATTCTGGGAATTTCTTACTAAGAATCCGCTCCATATACTCTGTAAATACATGTTCTAATCCATAGTGTCCAGCATCGATGATAGCCAGGCCCTGGGTATTGGCATCAATTCCATTGTGGTGATCGATATCTCCAGTGACTAGGACATCTGAGCCGGCTTGAATCGCAGCCGGGATCTCTGACTTACCAGAGCCACCAATGACAGCCACCTTATGGATTCTTTTCTTTGGATCCCCGAAGACCTTCACATGGGATAGGCCAAAGGCATCCTTTACAAAGGCTGCATAGGACTTGAGGTCTGTCTCCTCCTCCAGCTCGGCCAGGCTACCCATACATCCCAGAGGATCTAGTACCTCAGCAGAGGTGGGAACTCTCTCTCCCCTGTAATCAATAGCTTCCTCATGAAAACCTAATTTCTCATCAATCATATCTCGCATGCCATACTTATCGAAATTGGTATGCATAGCGACATAAGAGATCTGCTTCTCTGCTAAGAAGAGCACTCTCTTCCCTACGAAGTCCTGATCATTTACAGCCTGAATTCCACCAAAAATCAGTGGATGATGGGTCAGAATCAGATCCGCTCCCCAGGCATCCGCCGCCTCTAATACCTCCTCTGTGGCATCCACAGCTAGGAAGACCCTCTCAATCTCCTGATCCAAGTGGCCTACCTGCAGACCGGAATTATCCCAGGCTTCCTGCTCTTGAAATGGAGCAATCCCATCTAGATATTCATATAATTCTCTTAGCTTCATAACTCACCTATTCCTTATCACGGCGGACAATCTGTAGCGCCAGATTGGTTAGTGCCTGCTGATTTCTAAGGTCCTTGATTCGCTCTCGGATCCGCTCGTCCTGGATGTCAGCCTGGTTCAGATTAGCTGCAATCCCCTGCATCACATCCAGTTCATGCTGCAGATACTTTTCTAGCGTCTTATCCCGCTTCATTAATAGAACTGGGCCAAATGTAAACCCTAAGCGAAGACACATGGGCATTGGAAGTCCCTGACTCTGCCAAAACTTCTGCAGATTCACAGGATTCTCTAGACTAGCATCTTTGGATTTCTCTGATGCATCACCTTTCCTAGCCTGATCAAGTCCTCTTCTCTTCACTTCTCCTGGTGTCAGAAGCTTCATCAGAAAGTAAAACTTATGATCTTCTTCCACCATGGTTTCATCCACAAAAAGGAAGCCCTCCTGGTGGAGATACTCTCTAACCTGATCGATTTCAGACTGAGGCTGTAGGATGATTTCCTCTAGAGAATCCACCATTTCTCTCGAGGACTGTAGGATATGAAGAGTCACAGAGCCTCCCATTCCAGAGATCAGAGCCACCTCTGCTTCCCCTGGATGAAGCTGCTCTAATCCATCGGATAATCTGGTCTCAATCAGATCCTCTAGACCAGCCTCCATGATATGTTCCTTGGCCCGATTCAGTGGTCCCTCTCTTAAGTCCATGGCAATGGCCGATGGAACCTTCTTATCCAGCACCAGGTTCATTGGCAGCCAGCCGTGATCTGTACCCACATCACAAAATTTCTTACCAGCTGGTACCAGGTCATACAGGGCCTGTAACCGCACGGATAGTGGGTGGTTTACATTTTCCATAATCGAATTCCTCTTAAATCTATAATAACTATGGGCCGGGAGTTCCCTCCCAACCCATATCTTCTCCTGTCTATGTACAAATTACTCTAAGTAATCCTTCAGCTTTCTTGAACGGCTTGGATGACGGAGCTTACGGAGAGCCTTGGCCTCAATCTGACGGATACGCTCACGTGTGACATTAAACTCACGACCTACCTCTTCAAGAGTTCTAGATCTACCATCCTCTAGGCCAAAGCGGAGGATCAGAACCTTCTGCTCACGGTCTGTCAGAGTATCTAATACTTCCTTCAGCTGCTCCTTCAGAAGTGTGAAGGTAGCTGCATCTGCAGGAACTGGTGCATTATCATCCTGGATGAAGTCGCCGAGATGAGAGTCCTCCTCTTCACCGATAGGTGTCTCTAGAGAAACTGGCTCCTGAGAAATCTTAAGGATCTCACGAACGCGGTCTACAGAGATATCCATCTTCTCTGCGATCTCCTCTGGTGTAGGCTCACGGCCTAACTCCTGTAGTAACTGACGTGCCACCCGGACCTGCTTGTTAATGGTCTCAACCATATGTACTGGGATACGAATGGTACGCGCCTGGTCTGCGATTGCACGAGTGATTGCCTGACGGATCCACCATGTTGCATAGGTGGAGAACTTATAGCCCTTTCGGTAGTCGAACTTCTCTACTGCCTTAATCAGACCCAGATTACCCTCCTGAATCAAGTCGAGGAAGAGCATGCCACGTCCTACATAGCGCTTAGCGATTGATACCACCAGACGGAGGTTGGCCTCAGCCAGACGCTGCTTAGCATACTCATCGCCTAATTCCATACGCTTTGCTAATTCAATCTCCTCGTCTGCTGTCAGGAGAGGTACCTTACCGATTTCCTTTAAGTACATACGAACAGGATCCTCGATGGAGATACCATCTGGTACAGTTAGATCGATGGTAGCTGCATCTACTTCATCCTCTTCTGTCAGGATGACATCATCCTCATTGTCATCTGGCATATCCTCATCACGCATGATGTCGATATTATTCTTCTCAAGGAACTCTAAGATGTAGTCGAACTGTTCGTCTCCTAAGTGCTTAATCGTCTTAAAGTGAGCATTAATGGTCTGGTAATCTACCACATTATTCTGCTTCTTCGCATCCTCTAAGAGCTCATTTAAGCACTTGTCTAATTCTTCCTTATTGGAAACAGATTTGTCAGCCTTCTCTGTAGTCTCCTCAGGCTTCTTGGTGCTTGCCTTCTTGGTGGTCTTCTTTGCTGCCTTCTTAGGGGTAGTCTCTTCAGCTGTTTCCTGAATCTCTACTTCCATCTCTTCGGCCTTCTTCTTTGCCATGTATATTCTCCTTCTATATTATGAATTTGCTCTTACTGTGGTCCTCTAAAGTCAGTCCTTCTGAGCTGATCCAACAACTTACGTCCCTCAATGGTCCTCTTCAATCGATCGGGATCTCTCGGGTCCATTCGCTTCTGCTCCTCAGTGATTGCTCTCTGCTTCAAGCGGAAGACGGTCTCCTGTAGGGCCTTGGTCCAGTCCTCAGGCTTTTCTAATATATTTTCACCAGTATGGAAGATTCTGGCAACCTCTGCCTGATCCTCCTCTAGTTCATAACTTGATATCAATGCTGCAGGGCTATAGGACTCCTGGGAGGTATCTCCTCTGTAGATGGCCTCTGCTAAGTCTAAGTGGACACCCTCTGTAAAATCATAGGGTCCTAAGAAAGGCTTCACCTGCTCTAATATCATAGGATACTCTGCCATCCAGGAGAGTAAGAGTCGTTCCGACTCTTGCATGCCCTCATCCGCCGACTTCAGTCGCTCTGCTCTCCTCTGAGTCGGCAGAGGACTCGGGCCACCCTCTTTGGCTGGAAGCTCTGGACGGACACCATTTCTGGCTTCATCTGCCACTAATCGCTTAAAGCTATCGAGAGGCATCTGATAATTTCTGCACAGCACATCGATGTAATTATTACGCTCCATCTCGATTGGGAAGTTCTGTATTACCCGATCCGCCATTGCAACCTGAAAGGCTGTCTTCTGCTGCGGATCTGTTAGATCATACTCTCGCATCATCATCCGAATCTCGAAGAGGAAGCTATTCTCTGCAGACGCGATACGCTTCTCATACTCCTCAGCACCAAGAGCCTTCATGAATTCATCTGGATCCTTATAGGGCTTCATATTGATGACTCGGCATGGGATTCCAGCCCCCTTAAAGAGGCGAATGGCCTTCAGTGTCGCATCAATACCTGCATGATCACTATCATAGGATAGGAGCACTGGCTTACGATAATTCTTCAGCACCTCCACGTTCTCAGCAGTTAATGCTGTACCCAGGGATGCCACTGTATTATCAAATCCTGCCTGGTGCATGGAGATGACATCCATATATCCCTCGCATAGGATGAACTCCTTGCGGCGGGTACCTCTGGCAATATGCATGCCATAGAGGGTCTTACGCTTATTAAAGATCTCTGTCTCTGGCGAATTTAAATACTTGGGGGTGTGCTCGCCAGGCGTACCCATTACTCGGCCGCCAAAGGCGATGACATGTCGTCTCGGATCCATAATCGGGAACATGGCACGGTTCCAGAACCGATCATGTGGACCACGATCCTCCTTATAGGTGACTAAGCCAGATGCCTTCATCAGGTCATCACTGTAGCCCTTACTCTTTAGATACTGATAGAGGGAATCACTCTTAGCCCCAGAATAGCCCAGGCCAAACTTCTGCATGGTCTCAGGGGATAATCCACGATCCAGAAAGTATCGTCTGGCACGCTCACCCTCATCTGACCGCATGGTCTTATAGAAATAAGTGGCCGCATCCTTATGGATGTCCATGAGACGAGATCGTCTGTCCTGACGCTTTCTCTCCTCCTGGCTCATCTCCACCTTGGGAAGGTCGATTCCTGCACGATTGGCCAGTTCCTCAACTGCCTCTGGAAAGGTCATATTCTCTTTTTCTTCGAGAAAGGTAAAGACATTGCCTCCCTTATGACAACCAAAGCAATAATACATACCCTTGGATGGTGTCACTGAAAAGGAAGGAGTCTTCTCAGAATGAAATGGACATAGGCCAAAGTAGGTATTCCCTCGTCGCTCGAGATGTACGTACTGGCCGATGACATCTAAGATATCCGTTCGCTCCCGCACTTCTTCAATTTTATCGCTGGAAAATCTAGCCATAATTAATATCCGTCAACTTCCCATGCCTTTGGCATGAAACACTCATTGAATTTAGTAACTGCATATTGATCCGTCATGCCGGAGATATAGTCGGCAATGACACGGTCTAATTTCTCATCACCAACCTTGTAGGCAGTGATGTACTTCTTAGGAATCAAGTCCTGATCCTTATCATAATTCTCCATATAGAATTCAAAGAGAGCCGCAATCATTCGTTTGGCCTTCACTTCCTCACTCTTCGCAACAGGATTGGTATAGACCGACTGGAACATGAACTTTCTTAGATCCATCAGTGCCTGATAGACCTCGTCAGACATCATAATCTCCGGAGAATCCTGGCTATGAATAATGATGTCATGCACCAGGGTATTCAGTCGATCATTGGCACTATTGCCAAGGGTTCGTCGGATCTCCTTAGGGATATCCTCAGGGTGCAGGATCTCTGCCCGGATGCTGTCATCGATATCCGCATTCACGTAGGCGATCTTATCCGATAAGCGGACCACCTGTCCCTCTGGTGTGGCAGGATGTAAGGACATCTCATGATTCAAGATACCATCTCTCACCTCCTTGGTGAGATTCAGCCCCTCTCCATCCTTCTCTAGGCGCTCCACGATTCGAACCGACTGCTCATTGTGGCGGAAGCCACCATTCACCAGTTCATTCAGCACTCGCTCTCCTGCATGACCAAAGGGTGTGTGTCCTAAGTCATGGCCTAGAGCAATCGCCTCTGTCAGGTCCTCATTTAAACGAAGGGCCTTCACAATAGTCCTAGCAATCTGAGACACCTCTAGGGTGTGTGACATACGGGTTCTGTAGTGATCTCCCATGGGAGCCAGGAAAACCTGTGTCTTATTTTTTAATCGGCGGAAGGACTTACAATGAAGGATGCGGTCTCTGTCCCTCTGGAAAAGTGGTCGAATGTCACACTGTGCCTCCTCCCGATCACGTCCTAGGGAATTCTGGCTTAGCGTGGCATAGGGACTCAGTGTCTCTGCTTGCATCTTCTCGATTTCTTCGCGAATCGTCATTGCACACACCTCCTATCCGAAACTATCTCTATTGTTTTAATTCCGCCCGATTATCTATATTCCTTTTTTTATAGGTAATCTTATTGTATTTATTTAAGTACATATTCTTGACAGAAATGTAAACCAAGCCCATCTCTGTAATTCTATATTTTCATCCCCCTTCCCGCGATTTCCTATCCCTATCATCTTCGATATATGATACAATAAGTGAATCTATGAAAATTCGAGGAGGGTTTATATTTTGGCTAATTCAGATAAGAAAATCATCCTGACTGGTGACCGTCCAACTGGCAGACTCCACTTAGGACACTATGTAGGATCTCTGAAGCGTAGAGTTGAGCTCCAGAATTCCGGCAAATTCGATGAAATCAATATCCTGATTGCTGATGATCAGGCACTTACAGATAACTGGGATAATCCAGACAAGATCCGTGACAATATGATTCAGGTAGCACTGGACTACCTGTCAGTTGGCATCGATCCTGAGAAGACAAATATCTGCGTTCAGTCCCATATCCCAGCACTTCATGCACTGACTTTCTACTACATGAATCTGGTGACTACTGCTCGTCTCTCTCGTAACCCAACTGTTAAGGCTGAGATGGGTATGCGTGGATTCGATAATGAGGGTCTCCCAGTAGGCTTCTTCACCTATCCTGTATCCCAGGCTGCAGATATCACTGCATTTAAGGCGACAACAGTACCTGCAGGTGAGGATCAGGAGCCAATGATTGAGCAGACTCGTGAATTGGTTCGTAAGTTCAACTCCACTTATAACTGTGATGTATTGGTGGAGCCTGAAATTCTGCTTCCAAGTGTAGAGGCACAGCTTCGTCTCCCTGGTATCGATGGTAAGGAGAAGATGAGCAAGTCTCTTGGCAACTGCATCTACCTCTCTGAGGATCCTGCAGATCTGAAGGATAAGATCATGAAGAGGACCTACACCGATCCAACTCATCTGAAGATTGAGGATCCAGGTCACTTAGAAGGCAACATGGTATTCACATACTTAGACGCCTTCTGCCATGACGATCTCTTCGCTGAGTATCTCCCTGACTACCAGAATCTCGACGAGATGAAGGAGCACTATACTAAGGGTGGTCTCGGTGATGTGAAGTGTAAGAAGTTCCTGATTAAAGTATTAGAAGAAGAACTTGCACCAATCCGTGCACGTCGTGCAGAATGGGAGAAGCGTATCCCTGATGTATATGACATCCTGAAGGCTGGAACTGACCACGCTGTAGAAGAAACCAATCAGACCCTTGCAGAGGTTCGTTCCGCTATGCGAATCGACTACTTCAAGGATGGTTCCATTAAGGATGAATGGGATAAGATCATCAATGGTTAATTGCCAAGACTGTAAGGTGGGAACCTAAGCTGTCAAGAGGAGTTATTATGGCAAAAGAAAAAATTAAAAAAGAGCGGAAGAAGCTAACCAAGAAAAAGAAGATCACCATCGGTGTCGTGATCGCGGTGGTTCTCCTTCTCCTGGGAGCAAATCTCTTAGGACTCTTCCACTATACTGGTGGTAATGTGGAACTGGTTGGTAAGAAGTTAGATATTAAGGAGAAGACAGTCTTCTCGAAAATCGATACCAAGAAAATCGATCAGGCAACCATCTATATGAATGCTGGCAGCCTGAAGGGTCGACGTATTACTGTGACAAAGAAAAAGGAAGAGGCATCCCTAAATGATGCCATCAATACCTACTTCAAGTCCAAGAATCGCTACTCTGATGACTTCGGTGGTGAGTACCAGACGACTGACTTCACCTATAGCATCACCTTCCATACCAAGGATAATCAGCAGTACACCATTTGGTACTACAATAACTACACCATCCGATTCGAGGATAAGTTCTATTATGTATCCCCTTCCATTGATAATAAGGGAATTGATACCATCTTAAATAAATTCAATGCAGGACATGCATTCGAGTATTATCCGTAAAGCAAGAAACTCGCTGGAAGTCATTCCAGCGAGTTTTTCTATATTACTTTGCTTCTTTTTTCTCTTCTTCTTTCAGTGTAGGATCCTTGGTGAATACCAGGCTCTTTAGAAGTAATCCGATTCCAAGTGCCAATGTACCAAGAATTAGTACCAGCTTAAATGCACTGATGTAAGCAATGTAGAAGTGGATGCTTGCAATTACAGATACGAGAAACAGGATGCAGAGTCCGATAAAAATGGAACGTGTTACCCAGTTATTCTTCACGATTAAGGTAATGAAGGATACGATTAACAGAATCATTAGAATGCCACCTATGGACACCCCATGATAGACATAGAAAAATGAGAAGGAGCTGACATGTACATTCATGAGAAATAGTGCTGCTCCAATAATTGTTAATACTAAGCCTAAGATTGCGTCGCCTAATTGTTTCATAATTTTCCTCTCCCTTTGTAAGACTAAGTTACTAGCAAGTAAAAATATAGATTTTATATTTTATATTTTATATTTGCAATGTGCAATGAAAATCCTAAGTTCTCCCCTAGTTGATTTCACAGACGCTCCATGCTACATTTCTAGAGGCTAGACTTTTCCTTCTAGCAGATATCGTTGTTGTTGGTATGATTTATCTCATGTTTCCATAACATGTTGCTTTCTATTAAAGGATATACACATGACTGATCGTTATTCATATGATTTCTTGCGCTGTGTCTTACCAGGTCTAACTCCTGATATGCCAGAGCCTTTTCATCGCTTGGCACAGTTGCTCTGTCAGGACTTCTTCGAACTCATTGAGGATGAATCCGATGCACCACATGATGCTCGCCTTATATTTCAGATGAATGATTGTGTAGAGAGTTATCTTATCTTTCGAAGCTGTCACCACACTGGTCACTACGACACATCATACGATGGTCCCCTAGAGGCCGAGCTCACCCGCCGGGATGATGACTACGTTTTGGTTCTCCATCAGGGGGATACTCCTTTTCTCCTCTTTTTCAGAGATCTCATCATGGAGGATCACTACTATAATTATGGAGAGATTGGTCATGTCTGGGTGAAGGGCTATGAATATCTCCGTATTCTATCTGGACAGATTTGGAATCTCTGGGACAAATACACCTATATGGGTGCCAATTCCTGTAACCCATTGGAACAGAAACTAGTGAAGCTCATGAACTTTCCACCACTGAACTATGCCTGCTATTCCTATCTACCTGATGACTATATTGTTCCCATCGATGACCCTTGGGCACTTTCTCCTGATGCCCTTCAGGTCTTCGAAGAATACACTCGCGCCGCCAATGATTCCCTCTTACTTCGGGCTCTGAATCATTACAAATGTAAACCAAGCGTTCAGAATGCCAAGGGCTTTGCTAAGCTCCTTCATCGAAGTTACCACAGTAGAGTTACAGATCTCATCGCTAGGGATATAGTGAATGCAGCAAAGGACTATCCAGACCGGGTTTATTCCTCTTCTACCGAGGATAAAAAAAGAGAATTATTAAAATTAGCCGAGACTCGAAAAGCCGACCTGGAATCCCATGGAAAATCTGTCTCTCTCCTTCGAGAAGAACCCTTTCTCTATGAGGATGTAGATGGTGTCACTATAAAGTATCATCTTCTTATCTGGAAAAAGGGCCCTATCAACCGCACTGCAGCGATTGAGACCTTTCAGTAAATCGAAAAGGTTCCTTCCTTATGCTTTCGAATGAATATACTTTTCTCTTATTTTTTCCCTAGCTTTGTATTCTCAAGGCTCCAGAGTTTATCATAGGCTAAACCTGTAACCTTCTCGCAGATCGCCTTCTCCTCTGGGGATGTGGTGCTCTCCTCTTCACCCTTTCTACGAGCGATTTCCTTCTTAATTACTTCAAACTCTGCCTTCTGCATCGGGAACTTATAGTCAAAGAGGAAAAGTAATGCACAGAGGATAATTGGCATGATAATAAATACCAGAGCGATACCTGTCTGTGTAGATGCAGCCTGCGCCTTACCAGCATTGGCGATCTTAGAATCGTATCCTACCACCTGTAACAGCAGTCCAATGACACCTATGGACACACCTGCAGACACCTTACGAGCGAAGGTTGCCATACCGCCAACAGTACCAGGACGGCTGACACCTGTAATCAATTCATCCACATCTGCCATATCAGACAGGATAGAGAAGATACCATTCAAAGTTGCTGCATTACCAATACCGATGCCTGCAGCCAGTCCAAGGATTGGAGCAATTGGCGCACCAGCATAGGAGAATGGAATCAGTGCTAAGGTAGAAATAATACGAATAGGGGCACCGATTAGGATAATGGTACGCTTGCTGGTCTTCGCCATAACAGGTCCCCAGATTGCCATTCCAATGAGCTGGGATACAATCAATACTCCCATCAGTGCAGTGAGAACCGATAATCCCATAACGGTACGATTGCCATTACTATTTACCACGTCATCTACATAATAAACAGCCATTCCAGATACGAAGTCCATACCACACTGTCCGGCTAAGTAGATACATACAAACAGGGTAAATGCACGGCTCTTAAAGCAAGTGATTCCCTGTGTGAAGCTACTCTTCATAGGAACACGAACAGGTGCCTTCTGCTTCTCCCAAGTACCCGCAAAGGTTCCAAGAGATGTCAGTAAAAAGAGAAGTCCAAATACTGCTGCACACTTAATGTACATAGAAGCATCTGTCTTATCCTTAATAATCATTGTAGGAACCAGTCCACAAATCATGGATCCCAGGGTAGACCAAACCATACGCATGGTTGAGAACTTCGAACGAAGTGCATAGTCATCAATCATGTCTGGAAGCAGTCCATTGTATGGAACCATAAGAACAGTGAAGCCTGTAGAAAAGAGGCAGAACATCACCAGATAGAATACATACAAGAGAGCATTGTTTTCACTTGGTAGTGGTACCCATAAGAGTACGAAGGTAATCGCTGCAGCAAATGCGCCGATTAGAATATAGAGACGCTTGGCACCCAGCTTCGATACGGTACGGTCTGTGATATTCCCCATGATTGGATCCGTAATAGCGTCCCATACCTTACCCACCAATGGAATCGTACCTGCAAGTGCAGCTGGCATACCCAGTGCCTTAATCATAAATACAGTAAAAAAAGTGTTGATGATGACGAAAGCGCCACCATTCATGAATTCCCCCATGCCATACAGTGTCTGTGCACCCAGACCTGTACGGTGTTTCTTCTCCTCTGTTTCCATAAAAATCCTCCTAAGTAACAATACTGATAAACTCATTTTACCATTTCAGTTTCTTAGGAGGAAGAATTTTTCACAATAAATCTTGTGATTTACCAATTTTTTTATTTATTTTTACAAAACATTTACATTTGCAGAGAAGAAGGCCACCCTTCCTACTCCAGCAATTATCCCAGACGATGGGCGATGTCCTCAATGCTCTTAGCTGCACGGTAGTCATTCTGGCTGTTATGATAATTTACAGCATCGTTGACACGCAGGAGATCATCACTGATTTCGAGGCCATTTGCCACCTTATTACGAAGGTTCTGGTCTACCTCGTGGGACTGTACATATTCGATGTAGTCGCAGAGGATATCCCGGTCTGCCTTTTCATCCATATAGATATCTGCTGCAAAGGTTGCTGCACCACAGATGACTGCGATTACCAGAAAGAGTGGACTCTTATTGATGTAGTAGATGATGAAGGTTACTACTGATACCACTGCTGGTAAGTAGGTCGCCACATAGTTACGAACCTCTACCTTTACAATCTTCATGATATAGTCCTTACCATGCTGCAGAAGCAGGGTAAGCAGGTCATAGAACTGTCCCTTGTCAGTGGTCTCATAGCAAGCCATCTCACCGGCTCATATATACTCCCTTGTCTATCGAAAATGACTTATCTCATTTTTGTAGAACCAAGTTGATTATACCCCAACTGCCGCAAAAGTCATTCCCTCTTTTTCAAGACCTTACGATTCAATTTCTCCTGTGATGAAGAATTAGGATGTAGAATCCACGCAGGAGATAGAGGTTTTCAACTGAATTTGAAGTCCTTCGATCAGGAATTGACTTCCTTCATCTTAGAATAGGACTTCTCATAAGCAATGTGCTCACGGGTAGCACACCAGTACTTTACTGGTCGCGGGTGCTTCCCGGCCTTACGAAGGAGTCCCATCTGACAGTTTTTATCGATAATCATAGCAAGGGCTGTAGCATCGGCCTCATTCTTCGCCATGCAGATGGCTCCCTTATTCTGTATCAGAACCGCTGTAGACTCTCCCTTTATGAGTTTCTCGATTTCCTGATCTGTGGCATCTAATCCCACCGAGTCCACTTTCGGTCCTACCAGCTGTCCTAAGTCATCCACATAGGTCCGCATCATAGTGCCATACTGACTATATTTATAAATGTAAGGCGAGTTGATTTCTACCACACAGCCGACTCCCTGGTGATCGAAGAGAATCTGGTGTACTGCCTTCTCATCAGGTTTCTCCTTGTGGTAGATCTCCATATAGTCCATAAGGGAGTATTCCTCATCCAATTGAAGGGGATCCGTAAGCTTCGCTATGTCATGATACTGTTTTCTACAGGCCTCTTCTAGCGCACGGACTACAGAGAAGGCCTCTTCGTAGCTTTTTCCATAGCAGACGGCGCCATGATTCTGCATCAGAATTGCCTTGGCATGAGGCTGGCTTACCATGGCATGGTCTACATTTCCAATCAAGCGACTGGTAGCATTCATCCCATAGGATGCGCAAGGGACTACATCCCCTGTAATGAGCGCCAGTTCTGGATCGATGAGACCCACTTCCACTGGTAGAGCCAGGCTGGATAGATCCGTGGCATAGTCCTGATGGGTATGGATGACAAAGTTCGCCTTAGAGTGTCTCTTATAGATGGCGGCATGAACGCCCTTCTCGCTGGATGGCTTGATATCTCCTGTATAGGATAGATCAGCAATTTTCACTGTGACGATGTCCGCCGGCGTGAGACTCTCGTAGGTACGGCCACTTGGTGTGATCACAAACTCCGTATTGGAAATACGAGCGCTGATATTACCCCATGTCCTTGTGATATAGCCTTCCTTCACCAGTTCTAATCCTGCCTGGATGACTAATTTCTTCGCCTCTTCGATTTCGTATGCCATAGTCTTCCCCCAGCTTTCTACCTTCATGAATTCTGTATTCCTACATATAAATTAGTAGATGGTTTCTTTCCTACCTTTATAATAAATCATTCTAGGGGAAATGAAGACATGTTTTTCGAAACTTACTTGGAAACCATGGAAACTGATATATGTAAAAAAAGGGACTTGTTTTTACCACTTGTAGCATATTTCACCAAACAATTGATGATGCAGACTCTAATTGTCTATCATTTTTGATGATATTCCCTACACATTCGATTTTTCTACTACACAAAGAGAATTCTATGATAAAATAATTACGTGCGTTTAAGATTTTCCTAAAATCACAATTATCAATACGGCTTGACATAGTAAAGGAGTCAATCGTGTCCATTTTCAATTTCGTGCAACTTTTGGGCGGACTGGCATTCTTCCTTTTTGGAATGAATCTCTTATCCAGTGCCCTCGAGAAAACCGCTGGTGGTAAACTCGAAAAGCTTCTTAAGAAAGTAACCGACAATCCCTTCAAGGGACTGCTGGTAGGTGTAATCATCACCATCGCAATCCAGTCTAGTTCTGCTACAACCGTAATGCTGGTTGGTTTTGTTAATTCCGGAATCATGGAATTATCCCAGACCGTTGGCGTTATCTTCGGTGCAGATATCGGAACCACCCTCACTGCATGGATTCTTTCCTTAACTGGTATCAAGAGTGAAGGAAATATCCTTCTAGGCATGTTAAAACCTAAGAACTTCTCCATGGTATTCGCTCTCATCGGTATCATCATGTACATGATGGGTAAGAAGCAGAAGTCCAAGGATATGGGCACCATGCTCCTAGGATTCGCCGTACTTATGTCTGGTATGACCATGATGTCTGACTCCATGGCTCCTCTTGCAGATCTGCCACAGTTCTCTGCTATGATGGAGAACTTTAACAATCCTCTGATTGGTGTCTTAGTCGGCACCTTAATCACTGGTGTCATCCAGAGTTCCGCAGCATCCATCGGTATCCTGCAGGGCTTATCCATGACAGGTCAGATTACACTGGGTATGGCTATTCCAATTGTTATGGGTGCCAATATCGGAACCTGTATGACTGCAATCCTCTCCTGCTTCGGTGTTAACCGTAAGGCAAAGCGTGTCGCAGCCATCCACGTATCCATTAAGATTGTAGGTACCATCCTGTGGCTGGTTGTATTCTACGGAACCAACGTGATCTTCAGCTACGACTTCCTCCAGTGGAAGGCCAACACTGTTAATATCGCTCTCTACCACACCATCTTCAATATTGCAAATACCTGCGTACTCTTCTGGTTCCAGAAGTACTTCGTACGTATTGCCTATAAGGTATTCCCAGATTCACCTGAGGATAAGGATCTCTTCTTAGATGAGCGCCTCATGGTGACTCCTTCCATCGCATTAGCTGAGGTTGAGAACTCCATGAACCGAATGGTTACCAAAGCAAAGCATGGCTTAGATAATGCAACCGATATGCTGCTCAATGGCTATAGCGAAGAGACCTTCAATCATATCATGAAGAATGAAAAGAAGATCGATGGGTATGAGGATCACATCGGTGCTTACCTCATGAAGCTTACAACAACCCAGCATCTGTCTGAGGATGATAAGAAGAAGGCTTCTAAGATGCTTCAGGGTATCGGAGAGTTCGAGCGACTTGCAGATCATGCCTTCTACATGGCTAAGTCCTGTGGTGAGATGACTGAGAAGAAGTTATTCTTCTCTGAGGCTGCCCGTCAGGAAGAGGTACGTCTCCTTGCAGCATGTCAGGAGATCTACAATATGGCAGTAACCGCTTTCCGTACTGGTGATATCCAGACAGCTCGTCATATCGAGCCTCTGCAGAGTGTCATCGCAGTTATGACTTCTACCTATAAAGAGAATCATGTAGAACGACTTGCCAATGGTCTCTGTACTGCAGAGCAGGGCTTCATCTTCAATGATATCCTCTATAGCTGTGAGCGTATCGCTAATCACTCACAGAATATCGCAGCTATTACACTTCGCGTATCCGACATCAATCTGGATAGCCGTAAGTACATGCATGATATTAAGTTGAAGAAGACTCCTGAGAATGAAAAGCTCTACGAAGAGTTCTATGACAAGTATATGAATTAAGAGATTGCTACACTCAGATTCAGTCAAATCCAACTTGGTAGAATAAGTAAAATAAAGCCTATCATTTCCTGCAAATCACTTGCATGGAAATGGTAGGTTTTTTCTATTTCTCTCTTCTTAACCTCTGATAGGCTTATACTTCCATGGCTCCAATCAAGGCGCCACCATTGGTCTTCAACCACTGCTCCTGCACTCTATAGTCTGGTAGCACATCTTCCACTTCTGCCCAGAAGCGGTAGGAATGATTCATCTCCTTCCGGTGACAGAGTTCATGGACAATCACATACTCCTGCACCTCTGGAGGTGTCAGCATAAGGAGACAGTTGAAATTCAGATTTCCTTTTCCTGAGCAACTACCCCAGCGAGTTTTCTGATGACGGATCGTAATGCGACCATAGTCGACTCCCATGGACTTAGCGAAAAGTTCTACCCGAGGTGGAATGGTCTCCTTGGCCAGATTGGTAAGCCGCTTGATCTCATTCTCATCCAATCGCATTTCCCCATAGAGGCTATTCTTCTGCTTCTCGAAAATTGCCTGCCTCTTTTCTACATGACCATCGATCCAGTTCTGATTCTTCTCGATCATTCGATGGATCTCAGAGAGGGGCATACGAAGAGGAGACCTCACATAGAGGTCTCCTGCTCCTTTGATCTCAATTCCCAGGGACTTTCGTCTGCTACGAATCAAGTGATATTCGTACTCTTTACCTGTACTTGTCTTATATCTTCTAACTTCCATATTACAATTGTGTGGTTACAAAAATGTCGTAAATCGCCTTAATTGCATTCTCAAAGTCACTGCTATCTACACCAACGATGATATTTAACTCAGAGGAACCCTGGTCAATCATGCGGACATTGACACGAGCATGTGCAAGGGCTGAGAAAATTCGTCCAGATACACCGTATGCAGACTTCATTCCACGACCTACAATAGCAATCAGTGCCAGGTCTGGCTCGATCTCAATGGAATCTGGATGGGTCAGGCGATGGATCTCAGAGACAACTCCCTGCTCCTTATCTAAAAACTCATCCTCATGAACTACGATGGTCATGGTGTCGATACCAGATGGCATATGCTCAAAGGCAATCCCATGATCCTCGAAAGCCTGTAATACCTTACGGCCAAAACCAATCTCGGAATTCATCAGCGCCTTAGTGATATCCACTGCGCAGAAGCCCTTCTTACCAGCGATTCCAGTAATGAGATACTGTGGCTTACGAGCGGTAGACTCTACAATCCAGGTACCCTCATCCTCAGGACGATTGGTATTCTTAATATTAATAGGGATTCCCTTGGAACGAACTGGGAAGATAGCATCCTCATGGAGAACAGAGGCCCCCATGTAGGACAGCTCTCGAAGCTCTCTATAAGTAATAGTATTGATTCCCTTCGGATCCTTAATGATTCGAGGATCTGCAATCAAAAAGCCTGATACATCGGTCCAGTTCTCATACACATCAGCACCAGATGCTCCAGCCACAATAGATCCAGTTACATCAGAGCCACCTCTAGAGAAGGTCTTCACTCTTCCGTCCTTGGCCTGTCCATAGAATCCTGGGATAACAGCCTTCGGGCACTCTTCTAGTCTCTTCGCCATCAGCTTTTCTGTCTTATAGGCATTGAGATTACCCTCTTCATTGAAGTAGATCACATCATATGGATCAACGAATTCATAGCCGAGATAATTGGCCATAATCTTACCATTCAGATGCTCACCACGGCTGGCAGCGAAGTCCAGGTAAGGATCCTCATTTAACTGCTTTTCAATCTCTACGAAGTCCTGATCTAGGGAAAAGTCCAGCTTCAGTCCGTGGATAATCTCATCATAACGTCCCTTAATTGCAAGAATTTGCTTATGGAGTTCCTTCTCCTTCTTCTCAGATGCTAACTGATAGGCCTCAATCAGCATATCTGTAACCTTCGTATCCTTGGCATGTCTCTTACCAGGAGCACTCGGTACTACAAAGCATCGATCTGCATCACTACGGATGATATCGCCAACCTTCTTAAACTGCTTGGCATCTGCTAAGGAGCTACCGCCGAACTTAACTACTTTCTTCATCTTTTTCCTCTTCTCTTTTCCTTTTTCTTTATATAAAGATAGACCATACTTCAATTTGGGGCATGGTCTATCTCTCACACCATATCGTAGCTTGGTTTCCATTACATGAATATAATTCAACCAATGATTCAATCATGAACACTATAGCATAGTATCTGTAAAAACACTAGAGCGATCAATGAATAATGACCATGGTCTTACCGATGGTAATGATCTCAGACAGGGCAAGCGCCTTGTCTACTGGACAGTTTACACAGCCATGAGAACCGTGGCTCACATAGAGATCCCCGCCGAACTTATTACGCCAGGAGGCATCGTGAAGTGCAACTCCATTATTATTCAGTCGCATGAAGCGCTGGCAGTGACTCTCATAGGTGCTACCATCATCATTCTCACCCTTCATGACATAGTCCTTACGGCATTCACTGATGTAGAAGACACCAGTTGGGGTATCATGGGCATTCTTCTTACCTGTGACCACATCGAAATCCATCTTGATATTACCAGACCGGTCATAGGCCCAGAGATGCTGCTTGGCGATACTTACCTCGATAATAAGGTCTCCATCATACTGGCTGAAGTCATTCTCCTTACCAGCCATGATTGGGGTACGATCTGATTCACTCTTCAGATTGCTGTAAGCATCCTTGATGTACTTCAGTTCTGCCTTCTTATCTACATACTTGCCCCAGGTACCCTTCTCCACCTTCTCCATACTTCCGTCATGGAGCTTCACGTCGAAGCCGTCACCTACCGTGCTGTAACTTGCATTGATGGTATTGAGGAGCTTCTTATAGTCTAAGTCAGCTACCTCATAGCTACCGTCTGCATTTACAGTGATATCCTGCTTAGTGACATTGGCAATATTGCCGTCGGAATAGGTGATGTTCCAAGCCAGAATCTGATTCAGTTTCTCACAGGAGCTCTTCAGATTCTTAGCGTAATACTTAGGTTTGATATAGTAGGACTTAAACTGGATATCGGTCTTATCAGACTTGGCAGCCTTCACCAGAGGCTCCACCTCTACCTGCTTACCATAGACCTCATCAGACACCTTATAGGCACCACTCTTCTCATCATCCACAATGGCAGCATCCACGCTAACCTCAGCGGATGCATTGTATTCATCCAGATATCTACGGAAGGCATCCTCATCTAAGGTGTTTTCCACATCAAAGGTATACTCTGGGCGACCGAAGATATTCGTATCCTTCTTCTGAAAATTCTTAATCTCAGTCTTTACATACTTCTCATTCAGATCCTTCTCATGGAAAGTATGGGTCTCTGCATAATATTTCTCCAGGTACTTCTCCTCTACATTACTTTCCTTCACACCCTTCAGCGGCTTTCCGTTCACAAAAGAGGTGTTTTTAAATAGAATCAGGCCAATCAAAAATGCGAATAAAAGCACCAGGATGATGATGGCCAGAATGACGAATTGTTTCTTACGAAATAGAGACATTATATCCTCCAAATTGATATAACTTTTTTCATAACTCCTGACTGTGTAACCTTACAATATAATATCATCCAAGGATTTAATAAGTTCAACAATAAAGCTATTTTTTCTCCTATTTTTCAAGTGAAATGCCATAAATTTTTCAGGGAATTGTTACAAGGTTTTTAAGGGAATTTTAAGAATATTTCATTTTGGATTTTTTGCCCTGTGATGTATGATAAATATAGACCAAGAGGAGGTAATTCGAGATGATATTTAAAGGAATTCATCGTATCGAAAAAGCATCCCATATCTGTCGCTATGACCTAGAATATGAGACCGAAACACATAAAAGAAAAAAGTATGAGATTGTCAGCCGTGATAGTCATCTACATACCCTAGAGGATCTACAGAACTGGCACTCTAAGACCGTGGTTATCATCGGTATCTCCCAGGACAATGAACGTGTCCTCTTGAATCACGAATATCGTATGGCTATCGGTGATTGGATGTACAATTTCCCATCTGGACTCATTGATAAGGGAGAGACACCTACCCAGGCAGCTGCAAGAGAATTACATGAAGAGACAGGTCTCACCCTGGTGAATCGTATCGTTCGTCTTAGAAGCTCTTACAATGCTCCTGGACTTAGTAATGAGTCTAGTACCTGTGTACTAGCCACCATTGCAGGTGAGATCAGAAAGAGTGACTCTGACTTCGAGGAGATCAGGGCCCACTGGTATACCAAACAGGAAGTAAAAGCCCTACTAAAAAATGAAAAGATGTCCGCCCGCGCTCAGCTCTTCTGCTTTGCTTGGGCTTACGGCGATCTATCCATTGATAAACTTGCGGAGGAATCAGACGATTATGGAGACGGCCATCTCAGGTAAGATCTTTTTATACAATACATTTGCAGAGCTCTGCCAATATATCATTAATACCCAGACCAAAAACTATCTGGTGCGCTATGGTTGTATCTCTCCGGAAGAGAAGGCTCGAATCGAGGGACTTATTAAAAGCGAGAAACTAATTCCCTTGGATCCGTCAGGAACATTCCTTCCTATGAAGGAATCCGATATCACCAATGACTTTCTCATTCGCCTCATGCACTTCTCAAGTCTCCTTCGTAAGAATGATGACGAGAACTGTATCATGCGCTTATTACAGATCCTTGATCTAGCAATGGAGGATCTCTTAAAGGAGGAGATTCGTAATCTAGAGACCCAGGATGCAACCTATGAATTAAATACCAATCGCGACACTACAGGCATCGAGCTCCTGCCTCGTTGCTCCTGTGTCTGGGCGAGAAAGAGCCGTCAGTCCTTCTCCTATAGACGAATTGACAACTACCTCAATCATATTATTGTAATCGAGGACCGTGTCCTAAGAGGGATCTCTGACGAGCATCACTTTATCCCGAAAGGATTCTTCCCGGGCTTCGATAGGACAGGGCAGCTTCGTGTCTCTGCCACCCCACTATCTAAGAATCCAAACTTCGATACCAAGTTCCATCGAAATGGAGACCTGCAAGTATTCTCCCTAGAGTATCATGAGTCCGATTCTGATAAGGAGAATCGACTGGTATGGGAGAAGATTGTAGAAGCTGGCGCTTGTGGCTCTGAGATCGTGGTTTTCCCGGAGATGCTTGGTAATGCCTCCATGGAGAAGGCTATTCGTAGAAAGTTACAGGCCCTATCCCCTGAGGAGAAGAAGTCCATCCCTCCAATGATTATCCTGCCTACCTATTTCATTGATGGACATAATTGTGCTGTGGTCTTAGACAGAAATGGGCGCCGTATGGCTAGCCAATACAAGCACAATCCCTATGTCATGCGAGAGCATCACAATGAGTATATGGAGGATATCCATGGATCGAATGTGGTGGAGATCTTCCACTATGAGGGCATCGGCCGCTTCGCCATCCTAATCTGTAAGGACTTCTTAACTACCCGATATATGGAGCGCATCATGCGTGGCTGTCAGTTGACTCTGATTGTAGTGCCAGCCTACTCCACTGGCTCCTATGACTTTAAGATGTCCTTCGATCTCTGTGCCCATGATTACTGTAATGTGGTCTGGATCAATTCCTGCGCCGCAATGAAACCGGGGAAAGAGGATAACTTCCGTATCATCGGTTATGTGAGAAAGCGTGTAGGCAGAAATCAGGATCCTTTAGATTCCATGTATGAGATGAGGCCATGTAAGAATCTCCTCCAGGGCACTTGCAAAAATAATTGCCTCTACACCAGCCAATTTGGCCGGGTATAAAGGCAATGATTGTTTGAAGAAATATACAAAACTTTTACTTACGAAGAGGCCTTGTTCTATGTTATGGTAATAATAATTAATGGTAGTCTGAGCGAGAGAATCGGACGAAAGTTTACTTTCGTCGGTTCTCTTTTTTTGTGTTACAGACAAATTAGAAAGCAATTCACCCAAAAAAGGAGGACAACATGCCAAAAACAAAACTTGAAAATGTCGTATTCACCCTTGTCATGGCCTTCGTCATGGTCTATGGAATGATCTGCTACAATATCTCACTGAATATTGGTGGCTGTACCAATCAGGTATTCCTCATGGCCTTTCATGAATTAATCATCATGTGGCCAATCGCTGTATTCTTAGAGCTCTTTGTTGTAGGAAGAATCGCTCCAATCCTTGCCTTTTCCTTCATGAAGCCTACGGATCGACCACAGTTCATTACCTATGCATTTTCCTTCTGCATCTGCTCTCTCATGTGTCCAATCATGAGCCTGATTGCAACCTGCCTCTTCAAGGATCCATCCCTTGAAACCTATGCACAGACCTGGGCTCTGAACCTGCCTGCTGCATTTTTACTGCAGTTCGTAGTGGCTGGTCCACTGGTTCGCTTCTTATTCCGTCTGGTATTTCGTAGAGGCGGCAAGAACTAATTCTTTATTCAACTAGATACAGATTTATATAGAGAGAGATAACGATAAAATGCCTGCCCCCTCCAGGGTAATTTGGAGGGAACAGGCAGTTTTATTTTATCTTATGAGAACTTCTCTGGCGCTAAATTGTGAATAAAAACTCCGTTTTTTTCACGAAATGCTCCAAATAAATGTTTAAAAGAAATTATATTACTGGAGGCATAAAGGTTAGTATGATTCCTGCCTTTACAGTTCCTCGCCGTTGGTAGCGATGACATTCTTGTACCAGTCGAAGGACTTCTTCTTAGAACGGGACAAATCGCCTGTACCATCGTCATACTTATCTACATAGATGAAGCCATAGCGCTTTGCCATCTCACCTGTAGATGCTGATACTAAGTCGATGCAGCCCCAAGGTGTATAACCCATGAGATCAACGCCCTCTTCCACTGCCTTTCTCATCTCTGCAATATGCTTTCTCAGGTAATCGATACGATAGTCATCATTTACAGATCCATCTGCTTCTTTCTTATCGTAAGCACCCAGACCATTCTCAACCACCATGAGTGGAATTCTGTATCTGTCATAGATCATCTCAAGTGCTATACGGAGACCCTTTGGATCAATCTGCCAGCCCCAGTCAGAGGACTCTAAATATGGATTCTTATTACCACAAGCCAGGTTACCTCCTGTCTTCTCTGCATTTGGATCAGAGGATGTCGCATTACTCATATAGTAAGAGAAGGTATAGAAGTCAACCGTACCATTCTTAATATCCTCTAGATCACCGTCCTGGATAACAGGCTTTACACCATTCTTCTTCCAAACTGCCTCTGCGTAGGAAGGATACTCACCACGAACCATGACATCAGAGCAATACCAGTTCATCTGACGCATCTGCATCTCATTCGCCAGTACATCGTCTGGATTACAGGTCATTGGATAGGACAGAATGAAGCAGATCATATTACCCATCTTAAACTGTGGATACTTCTCATGTGCATACTTTACAACACGAGCAGATGCCACAAACTGATGATGCATTGCCTGGTATCTAGCCTGAGGATCATCTGGTAATTCCGACAGAGGACCTTCATAGCCCTTGCAGGTTCCAGTAGATAATACGGATCCAAATGGCATGGTACCAGAATTGATTTCATTAAATGTAAGCCAATACTTTACTAAGTCCTTATAGCGATCGAATACGGTGTGGCAGTATTTCTCGTAAAGAGCAATCAGCTCTCTTCCAGCCCAGCCGTTATACTTCTGAACCAGTGCATATGGAAGCTCATAGTGAGATAGAGTTACCAGCGGCTCAATATTGTACTTCTTACAGCAGGTGAACATATCCTCATAGAACTTCAGCCCTGCTTCATTCGGAGTAGCCTCTTCACCGGTTGGATAGATACGCGTCCAGTTAATAGATGTACGGAATACCTTAAATCCCATCTCTGCAAATAACTTGATATCCTCTTCATAGTGATGATAGAAGTCAATTGCCTCGTGGCTTGGATAGAAGGTTCCCTCATTAAAACCAATGGTGATACTCTTTGGTGTAGTTGCGGTACCGTTGGTGCAATGATCTGGCACACTATCGCCCTTACCATCTACATTCCATGCGCCCTCTAACTGATTGGCTGCTACAGCACCTCCCCAGAGGAAGTCTTCTCTAAATACTGACATATCGTTTTCCTTTCTATTGGTCTACATTTTCATATATGATCCTTACGGATCCCTTCGTAATTATACAATGGTAAGAACTGTCTCACCTGTAGTTACAGCACCTGTCTTCGCAATCTTAACAGATACGAAGTCATCTGTATTGGTTACCAGAACCGGAGTGTAAATGGAGCACCATTTAACTTCACAGTATCAAGACCTACATGGATTAGGATATCCGCACCATCATCTGTTGTCAGACCAAGAGCATGCTTGGTATCCATAACGGTTGTTACAACTGCATCTGCAACAATTATACAAAAAAAATAGTAACCAAGGAATACGGTAATAGAAAGCAACGCGAAACATAATCAACGGTTTCCTGCCAGCGAAAAGGATTGGTTTACATTTCCAACTTAAAAAGAGCACATGGAAATCACCCAAAGGCTCTCCCATGTGCTCTTCTAATTCGTCTATGAAGCGATTTACTCTCCGAATACGGCGATGTAGTCCTTCTGGAACTTCACGATACCCTCATCGGTAAGAGGATGATGAATCATCTGCATAATGACCTTATATGGAACGGTTGCGATGTCGGCACCAGCCTCTGCACATTGTGTGACATGAAGTGGGCTACGAACGGATGCAGAGATGATCTCTGCGTGGATGTCTGGATAGTTCATGAAGATCTCTGAAATCTGCTGGATTAATTCAAAGCCTGCAGTAGAGATATCATCTAAGCGGCCCAGGAATGGGGATACATAGTCTGCACCAGCACGCGCTGCTAAGAGTGCCTGATTCGCTGTGAAGATCAGAGTGCAGTTGGTCTTAATACCCTCGCTATGGAGGACCTTAATGGCCTTCAGTCCCTCTGCTGTCATCGGAATCTTAACAACCATATTCTTATGAAGGGCTGCGATCTCACGGCCCTCTTTGATCATGCCCTCTGCATCTGTTGTGGTGGCCTTTACCTCGCCAGAGATTGGTCCATCGACGATGTCTGTGATCTCCTTCAGAACAGTTGCATAGTCTCTGCCTTCCTTAGCAATCAGGGATGGGTTGGTTGTTACACCAGCGATGACTCCCATGTCATTTGCTTCTCTAATCTCGTCTACGTTTGCTGTGTCGATAAAAAATTTCATTTTTATCCCTTCTTTCTATAACCCCTATATTTATACCCCGTTCTTGGATTCTGTTTGGGGCATCCCCGCCCGCGAAGCCTGGCCCATGGCCATACCCTTCTAACTGGCTTCTCCTCCAGGAATGAAGTTGTTACCTCTATTTATGTTATGCCTATGTGTCTCTGACCCTGTGCCTGCAGCCATCCTTTGTGCCTGCAGCCATCCTTGTGCCTGCAGCCATCCTTGTGCCTGCAGCTATCCTGTAGTTCCTTCCCTTGCTCTGATGGATTCCGAATCGGATTCTACTAAGTTGCGAACGAAGTCGGTATAAGTATACGACCGGCTCCCCTGCGGCATCCATGCCGCCTTGGTCGCCTAAATTCGCAATCCATTGCGAATTTGTCTCAGTAGCCAATCGCAACATAAGTAGAATTTGCCGATTCTCCATAATCAGATCTTCGGGAAGGACACTTGGATATCCGCAGCTACATCTAGACCGGCGTTATATCTAGGACATGGCCAGCCAAGCAACATCACCACTTGGCAGCTTCAATGGCAGCCTTCTCGATAGAGAGGCCATCCTTGTAGTGCTGAATGAAGGTTTCATAACCAGCCACGGTCTCCTGGTCTGGAGACAGGGTGTTCCCTTTCATGTCGCAGAAGATGACACGATTCAGATACTCTGGCAGAGACTCGGTAGCTCTTCCACCCTCTTTCAAGTAGGCAGCCAGAATAGCCATGCCCCAAGGGCCACCCTCCGTCGCCGTCGCCATAACAGTGACAGGAGTATTGATGGCTGCTGCCAGATACTTCTGTACACAGCCAGGGGTGGTGAAGAGTCCGCCGTGTCCTGTGATACGGTCAATTTGTACCGATTCTTCCTTCTGCAGGATATCCATACCCAGTTTCACTGCGCCCAGTGAAGTATAGAGATGAGCCCGCATGAAGTTGGCCAGATTGAATTTGCTATCTGGCATACGGACATAGAGTGGACGGCCTTCATTCAGCTTCGTTACACCCTCGCCTGAATAGTAGCCATAATTCAAGAGTCCACCGCAGTCGCTATCTCCTTCTAGGGACTTCCGATAGAGCACATCGTAGAGATTCACTCCCTCTAGATCCACACCCATAAGCTCTGCAAATTCCTCGAAGAGGTCATGCCAGGCATTGATATCAGAAGTTCCATTATTGGCATGGCTCATGGCACATGGTGCACCGTCTGGTGTGGTTACCATATCGATCTCTCGATGAAGCTTTTTCAGTGGTCGCTCCGTTACGATCATGGCAAAGGTGCTGGTTCCAGCTGACACATTTCCTGTACGTGGTGCTACCGCATTGGTTGCCACCATGCCTGTACCTGCATCTCCCTCTGGTGGACACAAAGGTATACCGTCCTCTAATTCCCCGCTGACATCTAAGAGCTTTGCCCCAGCAGTTGTAAGGACGCCAGCCTCATCTCCTGCAACCAAGACCTCAGGAAGAACATCACGGAGCTTCCATGGATATCCACAGTCCTTCACCAATTCATCAAAAGAATCCACCATCTTCTCATCATAGTCTAACTTGTCTGAATCAATCGGGAAGATTCCAGAGGCATCGCCGATACCTGTGCACTTTCTTCCTGTTAAGAGATAGTGGATATAGCTATCTAAGGTTGTGACAAAGTCTAAGTCCTTCAGATGCTCTTCCTGGTCTAATACGCACTGATAGAGATGGGCGATGGTCCAGCGAAGTGGGATATTAAACTGGAATCTCTCGGTCAGAATATCGGCTGCTGCCTGGGTATTGGAGTTTCTCCAGGTCTGAAATGCTGTAAGTGGCTTTCCTTCCTTATCCAGAGGGATATAGCCATGCATCATGGCACTGATGCCCAGGGCTCCTAAGGTACGAAGTGGTACATGATAGGTCTGGTTTACATTTGCTCGAAGGGCGCTATAACAATCCTGCAGCCCTGCAGTAATCTCCTCATAGGGATAGGTCCAGATGCCATCCTCCAGGTGATTCTCCCAGCGGTGTGAGCCCTTGGCCAGCACGTGGCCCTCCAGGTCTGTCAGAACCGCCTTGATATTCGTTGATCCAAACTCGATTCCCAAAGCGGTCTGTCCCGCCTCAATACATTCTCTTGCTCCCATAACTCCCCCTATTTTCTAGGTGCCTGACCATAGTAGGCATTGGCACCATGCTTTCTATAATAATGCTTGTCCTGCAGTTCCTGTGGCGCAGGTACTACCTCTGGATTAATCATCTCGGTGAGGGCTGCCATCTTAGCGCACTCCTCGAAAACCACTGCATTGTAGACTGCCTTGTCTGCTGACTTACCCCAGGTGAAGACACCGTGATTCTTACAGAGAACTCCTGGCACTGCATCTGGATCCAGGTCGTGGGAATGGAAGTGCTCCGCAATCAAGGCCCCAGTATTGGTCTCATAGGCCTCATCGATCTCCTCCTTGGTGAGATTCCTTACACAGGGAATGGGACCATAGATATAATCCGCATGGGTGGTTCCATAGCATGGGATGTCCCTGCCAGCCTGGGCCCAGGACGTAGCCCAGGTGGAATGGGTATGGACGATGCCTCCCAGAGTCTCGAACTCACGGTAGAGCACCACATGGGTCGGGGTGTCTGAGGAAGGATTCAAGTCTCCCTCCACCTTATTGCCCTCCAGGTCCATTACCACCATATCCTCAGGCTTCAGCTCCTCATATGGCACACCACTTGGCTTGATAACGAAGAGCCCCTTCTCTCGATCAATGGCGCTGGCATTGCCCCAGGTGAATGTCACTAAGTTATGTTTGGGCAGTTCCAAATTGGCCTGCCACACCTTCTCCTTTAATTCTTCAAGCATCCTTATTTCCCCTTTCTCATATCTCTCACAGACTCCCGATCGATCAGGTGTGAGTCGAAGAGTTCATCCTCTTTTTCCATTGACCCCTGGATCATCTGGATTACCTTCTCTCCAGCTCTGCGCCCCAGTTCCTCCTTAGGATGAGGATAGGTGGTAAGTGCCGGCTGGGTATTCTTCGCCAGATCCGCATCATCGATACTGATGATGGAGAGGTCCTCTGGCAAATGTAAACCAAGCCCAAGGAGATCCTTCATCAGCTGACTTGCCAGTTCATCGTTATAGGCAAGCACTGCGGTGGCATCTCCTAACCGATCTCGAATATAGCCAATCAAAGGTGTAATATTCTGAATCGCAATGGTATCTAACCAGATGACACGCTTGGGATCCACAGGGATTCCTACTTCTTTTAGTGCCTGACAGTAGCCCATATAGCGGTAGATGCCTTGGGCATCCTCACACTGGAAGATTCCTCCGATTTCTCTATGTCCTCTCTTCACTAGTTCCATCACTGCATCATAGGCGATTTTCTCATCATCCAAGCGGACACAGGGACAGTCTAGTCCTGGATAGGCGGCATTGATGAAAAGCACAGGAATCTGTCTCTCCCGAAGGATTTCATAGTAGTTCAGATTGGGATTGGGCAGAGCTCCCTTGGACGGCTCCGCAATCAAGGCATCAATATTGTCATTCTCAATGAGATTCTTAAGAATCTGCTCCTCTCTCAAGACACTTTTGTCTGTAAAGGAGATCTGCATGGAGTAACCATTTTGGTCTAGAACACTCGATATCCCCCGGACAACCGGTGGAAAGATATAGTTATCCACATAGGTCAGCATCACAGCCACAGACATATAGCGTGGGCGGCTGACCAACTGCCGCTTTCCGACATAGCTGCCGCTACCTCTCACACGGGTAATGATTCCCTCTGACTCTAATTCCCCAGTGGCATGGCGAATGGTCTGCCGACTAAGATGGAAGCGCTGGCAAAGCACCTTTTCCGAGGGAAGCTTGTCTCCCTGTTTTAGGTGACCATTTGCCACTTCCTCCTTGATGTACTTTACGATTTTCTTATACTGCGATTCTCTCTCTGGCATGAATACATCCTAATTACAGCGTGGTTTATATTTTAAAGACTCGCTCGCGAGTCTTGCGCGCCGGATTCGGGTCTGCTTCAACAGACAAATTCCTGTCCGAATCCGTGCGCCTCCTCTCTTACTTCATAAAAAATCTCTGCAAATCAGCCTCTGTGGTGTCCTCTCCAATGGTGATTAATTCTGTGCCTGTAAGCTTGGCAAACATAGCAATATCAGAGCGATTCAGTGCGGTAGAGATCACAGAGTGATGAGCGCCACCGGCATAGCACCATGCGGTAGTACCGATTTCAAAATTAGGCTTATGGCGATACATGATGTGAGCTACTGGCAGATTTGGCATAGGATGTGGCTCCTTTATCAGTTCCACATCTGCACAGATGATGCGGAAGTGATCTCCTAGATCAATCAATGTGACCTGGATACCATCCCCTTCCACGCAGTCGAATACCAGACGGGCTGGATCACTCTTACCACCGATGCCAAGTGGATGCACCTGGATCTCTGGGCGATTCTTGGCTAACTGAGCTGGCACCTCAAGCATATGGGAGGCCAATTCTACCTCTGCTCCTGGAGTCAGGTCATAGGTGTAGTCCTCCATGAATCCTGTAGCACCAGGTCTGCCCTCTGCCATCTTCTGAAGGATTGCGGACAGAGCAGCGATCTTATAGTCACCCTCTGGTCCGAAGCCCACACCTTTGGCCATCATATTCTGAGCAGCGATACCAGGCAGCTGATTCATGCCATGGAGATCCTGGAAGGTGTCAGTGAAGGCCTTGCACTGGTTGGTAGCAAGGAACTTTTCAAAAGCCACTTCCATTCTGGCCTGCTCACGAACCACATCGATTCGATCCGTCGCCATGGTGTACTTCTCCTGGTACTCTGCCATCTTCTTATCTACTTCTGCCTCAGTGACTTCCTTCGACAGTTCTACGATCTCACCGATACCCCAGTACTTAATCTCCCATCCATAGTGGATCTCTGCCTCTAAGCGGTTACCATCGGTAACTGCCACGTCACGCATATTATTACCAAAGGTTGCCACACGCATATTATGAGACCAGTCAATGGCACGGGCTACATCTGCGAACTGACGAACCTTTGCTATAAAGTCCTCATGCTTGTAGTAACCAGCCACCACCTGATGAGGGATATTCATACGAGCCAGGATGAATCCAAACTCACGATCCCCATGGGCTGCCTGATTCAGATTCATGAAGTCCATATCGATGGTGTCATAAGGCAGCTTCTCATTGGCCTGGGTGTGGAGATGAAGCAGTGGCTTTCTAAGGATCTGCAAGCCCTTGATCCACATCTTAGCTGGTGAAAAGGTATGCATCCAGGTCACCACGCCGATACAGTCATCGTCCATCATGACCTGCTTCATATCATTGACGCAGATCTCAGATGTCTCAACGGTTGATAGTAGAACGAACTCCACTGCATCCCCTAGCTTCTCATTGAAGTAAGCCACCATCTCCTGGCAGTCCTTACGTACTTCCTGCAGGCACTCTTCCCCATAGAGATCCTGACTTCCTGGAATAAAATACAACTTTTTCATAATTACTTCCTTTCCTTTTATACATTCCCCTTCTGATTTCACATCTTCTGACAAGTTGTACATGTATATATGTCAAGACTCGCTTGCGAGTCTTGCGCGCCGGATTCGGGTCTGCTTCAGCAGACAAATTCCTGTCCGAATCCGTGCGCATCCTCGCG